>ERZ888423.137-NODE-137-length-76736-cov-10.946610_pt1 | contig 76736 bp, 60 predicted proteins | sample MGYA00520523_ERZ888423 | MGnify/ENA primary metagenome ERZ888423 (study PRJEB32303, sample SAMEA104408611) | aquatic metagenome | biome: Brackish water; feature: Pelagic; material: water | place: Baltic Sea | collected 2014-06-08T10:24:00 | depth 30,27 m ... | reverse complement strand
TAGCTGCTTTCCCAGCAGCGTATGTTTCAGAGCAAAAGTATTGGCCACCCGTAGCTCGTATCGATAGTGCATATGGAGACAGAAACTTAATCTGTACATGTCCGTCTGTGGAGAGCTATGCAATGGATGAATCTGAGCGATTGATCAGTCATTAGGTCTCAGGCCATCACGCTGATGGGGGACTCCACTTCGATGCGTTAGGCACTAGTGATTCGTCTATCTTCACTTGGACTGTGAGTAATCAGGATAAGGTATTGGTTGATAGTGGAAAAGGCTTGGGGACTTGTATTTAGTGTTCACCAGTCACTTTCAAATAATTCCAAAACAAAAAACCCCCGCTCCGAAATGGAACGAGGGTTTTTAAAGTTTTAAACTTAAGGCCGGACTCAGTTCTTGATGAAGCTGCTTCCTACGTTCGCCTTGTTATCCAAGCTCACTTGAATGCTGTAGAATCCTGCAGCAAGGTTGTTTACGTTGATGTTCTGTACAGTGGTCAATTCATTTCCAGCAAATTGCTGAGTCATGACCAATGTTCCCATTGCATTGTAGATGTTTACTACTGCTTGGTCCTTCACTAGGTTAGAGAAGCTCAAGTTAAGAACGTCACTAGCAGGGTTAGGATAGAAATCAAGCAACTGCTCGAAGCTGTATTGGTTCAATCCTGTTGAACTGTACTCAACTAAGATATCATCAACGCCAATCAAGTTGTCGTCATCAGAATCATGCAAGAAAGCGATACGAATAGTCTCACCTTCATATGCAGCAAGGCTCATTACATGAGGCTCTAATTTTCCGATGTAGATATCATCAAGGATCAAATAGTCAAGATCTGTGAAGTTATCTGCATGTAGATATCCTGTTCCACCAAATCCATCACCTGGTGTTGGATTCCAAGTGAAATCATTGTAATCCAACGAAGAACCATCTCCATCGATAGATACCATTTGGCTGGCACGGAATAAGAAATCAGTGAAAGCAGTAGTTGGATCAGCAACTTCAGCATCAGGAGAAACTACCAATGAATATCCATCAGCATATCTAGGTGCTTGACGTGTAGATGAAGTCCAAGAGATGACGATGTTATCAGCATCTATATCCAATTCAGGTAGGATAAGATAGTTTCTGTTTCCTTCCAAGAATCCTTCCAACCAAGAACTAGAGCCCATCATGAAGTTCGTATCTGTATCATACTCCTCAATCACATAACGAAAGTCATCAGTCACGAACCAATCCTGTGGACGAGCGTTAGCATCAGCCAACGCGTCTGCATCATAGTTAATCCAATCTTCAGCAGCAGCATCGTCAGGCACGGTTACCCATTCGAAGTTCTGGTAGTCTTGAAAGTCTTGAGAGATGATTACCTGAGCAGAAGCAGAGGCTACAAATCCAACACAAAGTAAAGCGAGTAAGGTTTTTTTCATGATATAAATGGTGTTTGTTGTACAAATTATCTTACGGTGAATATAGGAAAATCTAAATATCTAAGTGTTTTGCCCCCCATTTTCGTGAAAACAGAAAAAGACGGGCATTGAAATGCTGAATGGACTTAAATGCCTTTAATCAAGGTCTCTCTGAGCCTTTTCATGAATTTACTGGCATAGACGAATTCCTGTAGCTCCTTATTATTCGTCTGGATCAGGGATTGTCGATCGCCTTCCCACCACTTAGCCCCTTCATGTATGAAAATGATCTTATCGGCTACTTCCATTACAGAATTCATGTCATGGGTTACTACCACGGTGGTGGTGTTGTATTCTTGGGTAATCTCTTGCAATAGATTATCTATGACTATCGCAGTTTGTGGGTCTAGGCCTGAATTAGGCTCATCTGCGAAGAGGTATTCAGGTTCCAGAGCTATGGCTCTTGCAATGGCAATACGCTTCTGCATTCCACCGCTGGTCTCCGCGGGATAAAGATGGCCCTTATCTATAATCTTCACTTTCTGCAAACATTCATTGGCCCTATCCATCATCTCGCTCTTAGAACGGTCAGTGAACATGGTTAAAGGGAACATCACATTCTCTAGCACGGTCATGGAGTCAAAAAGCGCAGAGGCTTGGAACAACATACCTATCTTCTTGCGAATCTCTGTGCGCGCTGCGTTGTCCAGCTCTAAATAGTCTTGGCCATCATAGAGTATACTGCCGCTATCAGGTGCATATAATCCTATCACACATTTGATCAATACAGACTTCCCTGATCCACTTTTCCCAATAATCTGTGTGACCTTGCCTTTCTCAAAGGTGGCAGAGACTCCTTTCGTAATCAGATTGCCCTCAAATGACTTATTGATGTCCTTCAACTCTATCATATCAGTAGAATCTGAGTGAGCAGATAGTTGAAGATTAGAATCAGAATGCTACTTCCCACTACGCCTTTTGTGCTGTTCTTGCCCACGGCCAATGAACCTCCGCGCACAGTGTATCCATAATACGCAGATACCGTAGTGATGATGGCTGCGAAAAAGAGCGTCTTAATCAGGGCATAATAGATATGGAAGACCTTGAACTCCATGTGAATCCCGTCCATATAATCCTGTAAATCCAGTATCCCCGTTCCAGCACTTACGAGATAGCCTCCGAAGATGCCTAAGCACATGCTTATGATGATTAAGAAAGGGAAGAAGATTAAGGCTGAAATCAGCTTAGGAAGGATGAGGTAACTTGCAGAGTTCACTCCCATGATATCTAATGCGTCTATCTGTTCTGTGACACGCATGGTGCCTAATTCTGATGCGATACTTGAACCTACTTTTCCCGCCAAGATGAGCGAGAGCATGGTAGGAGCTAACTCTAAGATAATGGATTCGCGCGTTGCGTAACCTACGAGGGACATGGGTACCAACGGATTGTCCAAGTTCGTAGCAGTTTGAAGGCAGATGACCGCTCCCATGAAAATAGAGAGCAAGACAACTAAACCAATTGAGCTCACTCCCAGCTTATCCATCTCTATGATGATACGCACCCTGTATATACGCCAGCGTTCGGGCTTACTGAGAACTTGTCTCATCAATATGCCATACGCACCAATATGTTTTAGGGTCTCCAATCTTAGCGAAATCAGGGCTCTAAGTTACACCCATGAAAGGAATCGCCCAGCAGCAGGTGAAAAGATGGTAAAAGGGAGATGTGGATAGAAAGGGGTCTGTTTCTTGGTAAAAAAGCAGCGTTTCAACCTCTTAGCTTGATATGGAGCTCTTTCAGTTGGGTATCGTCCAAAGGAGAAGGCGCATCCAACATCACATCACGGCCGCTATTGTTCTTAGGGAAGGCGATGAAATCACGTATGCTATCTACTCCAGCGAACATAGCACAGAGTCTATCAAACCCGAAAGCTAATCCTCCATGTGGAGGTGCTCCGTACTCGAAGGCCTGCATGAGGAATCCGAACTGGGCTTGGGCTTCTTCCTTTGTGAATCCGAGGAGGTCAAACATCTCACTTTGCAACGTGCGGTCATGGATACGAATAGATCCTCCGCCCAGCTCTACGCCATTCATGCATAGGTCATAGGCATTGGCACGTACTTCTCCTGGAGCCGTTTTCATCTTGTCCATATCCTCTGGTTTGGGAGAGGTGAAGGGATGATGCATAGCATGGAAGCGCTTCGTGTCTTCATCCCATTCTAACAATGGGAAATCCAATACCCACAACGGTTTGAATTCTCCTTTTTTCCTCAGTCCCAAGAGATTCCCAAGGTGAAGCCTTAGTTCATTCATCTGCTTGCGGCAGCTGTTTGTATCGCCTGATAGAACGAAGATTAGGTCGCCTTTTTGAGCACCTGTGACTTCAGCCCATTTGGCCAATGCATCCTGATCGTAGAACTTGTCTACGCTTGATTTGAAACTTCCATCTGCATTGCATTTGCTGTAGATTAATCCTTTCGCACCTATCTGTGGACGCTTCATGAAATCAGTCAAAGCGTCTAACTCTTTTCTAGTCATCTCTGCAGCTCCCGGTGCTGAAATAGCAATGACGGTTTCAGCGTCATCAAATACCTTGAAATCCTTTCCTGAAGTCAGTTTTTTGATCTCATGAAACTCCATTCCGAATCTAATGTCAGGCTTGTCAGATCCATAACGTTTCATAGCCTCGGCATAGCTCATGCGCGGGAAATCTCCTAAGTCTATACCCTTCACGACCATGAACAAATGCTTGATTAATCCCTCGAAGGTGTTCAAGATATCCTCTTGATCCACGAAGCACATCTCGCAATCTATCTGTGTGAACTCTGGCTGCCTATCCGAACGTAAATCCTCATCTCGAAAACACTTTACAATCTGATAATACCGGTCATACCCAGAGACCATGAGCAATTGCTTGAAGGTCTGTGGAGATTGGGGAAGTGCGTAGAATTGCCCTTCGTTCATGCGGCTTGGCACCACGAAATCACGCGCTCCTTCAGGAGTTGATTTGATTAAATAAGGAGTCTCTACTTCAAAGAAGCCAAGGGTATCCATGTACTTGCGCGTCTCAATGGAAAGGCGGTTTCTCAGCGCTAGATTCTCTCTTAGCGGAGTCCTTCTCAAATCCAGAAAACGGTATTGCATGCGTAACTCATCCCCGCCATCAGTCTCGGTTTCTATGGTGAAGGGTGGCGTTTTACTAGCGTTAAGTATGTTCAGGCTTTTAACAGTGAGCTCTACATCGCCTGTTGTCATTTGTGGGTTTTTATTGGAACGCTCTGTGACGACTCCCTGAACTTGAAGCACGAATTCACGACCTAGTTTTCTAGCTTGTTCGCATAAAGCTGCGTCCACTTCCATGTTGAAGACTAATTGACTTATGCCATACCGATCTCGCAGGTCTAAGAAGGTCATTCCTCCTAAATCCCTGGAGCGCTGCATCCATCCAGCCAAGGTGATCTCTTGGCCCACATGTTCTATTCTAATCTCTCCGCAGGTATGTGTCCTATACATGGTATTCTTTCCTAAATAAATTCCTGAAACGGCTACGAAGGTAAAGAAAAGGCCGCCTCTGAAAAGGGGCGGCCTGGTATGTTCTTCGCGCTCTACCGTATATGAGGATTAATCGTTTTCTCGCTCTCCAGCATCTTCATCAGCTGGCTCATCTGGGATCTCATCCGCATCCGCATCCTCATCGTACTTCTCTTCGTATTCCTCTTTCACATCATCACGCAGATTACCGTCATCATCGTAATCCTCATCGTCTTCAATAATCTTATTCGCCTGTTTTACGGTCATGCGCACGAGGTAGTACTTATCCTCCGCTTCGAACGGGAGGGCGCTTACCTGAAGCCCGTCTTTATTGGTGTAGGAAATCAAGTTTTCGCTGAATCCGTATGGATAGGCAAGCTTGATTTGCTCCAGTATCTCCTCGGTGAGGGCGCTGTAATCTTTTATAACTCTAGGCTTGGGGGTAAGCGCTTTTGCCATGGTCGTGTTCTGGTTTGTTTTTGCGGCCGAAAATAAAGTCTAAACCTAAACAAAAACGAAGGAGGTAAAAAAAAGTGCTTTTTTTCTCAAGAACACTTTTGCAAAGAGCCCTTCAATATAGCTAAAGCACCCCGGTAAGCTGTCATTTATAGTGCGGAAATCAATATTCCACATAATCCTGCATCAGCTTCTGCAGGTATGCTTTTCCCTTGATTAATGCGATGTCAATTGCTTGCGGAGGCAGGCCGCTGTTGAACACCGCAATCAATTCTTTCAGATCAGTATTGTAGATTAAGGTCTGCTGATCATCCACGATTCCAAATCCATTCTCGAAGGCATAAAAGGCAAAAGACGGAGCAGCTGGATCGAAAACATTCTTGCTGTAATTGAATGGTGCTGCATTAAGCCCTAATTGCCCTAATACGATGGCAGGAAAGTCAACTTGCGAGGCTACGCGATGATTAATTTTCCCTCTGAACTCATCCTTCAAGGCGCCTCCCGTGATCAAGAAGGGTATGTGATATCGCTCAACTTCATCAATGGTGCGGTCATAGGGAAAGCGATGCGCATGGTCTGAGACAATGAAGATTAAGCTGCTGTCATACCAAGATTTCGTCTGGGCCTCCTCCATGTAATCACCCATAACTCGGTCCGTATAATGAACCGTGTTGCGATATCTATCGGGTTCTTCTTCGCCTTCAAAACCCTCATGCACATCGGCATCAAAGGGTTCATGGCTGGTGGCTGTCATCAACAAACTAAAGAAGGGACGCGGAATGGATTCCATGTGAGCTAGGTTATAATCGAAAAGCTCCTCGTCATACGCCCCCCAATGCGTCCTATGCTTGAAGGCTACCTTACTCTCGCCCAAGATGAGGTCAAAGCCCGTAGACTGCAAATAGCTGCCCATATTGGCATATGCTAAGTCCCCTGAGTAATAATAAGCGCTGTAATAGCCGTCTACTTTGAGCGCTGCAGAGAGCCCAGGGAGCTTATCATACTTCTCAAAGGTATTCATGATAGAAGTGCTGGGCTGTGCAGGAAAGCCACTCAATAAGGCCACCTGTCCTTGCTCCGTCCTGAATCCGTTGGAATAGAATCTATCGAAGAATAGCCCTTCAGTGCACAAGCGGGTGAACTGTGGGCTTACATCTCCTTCTCCTCTCAATGGCCCTATCACATCTCCGCTCCAGCTTTCTAGGAGGATCATAATGATATTGGGCTTAGCTAGCTTACTGATCATCACTGTGGAATCAGACACGTGCATATGCATCTGTTTGAAGATATACCGAGCTTCTTCATTGCTATAGAAGGCATAGGGATTCTCTACAGGGTCCTCGCTATGGATAAGCAAATCCATGAAGTTATACGTGCTGTTCAGTGCGGCCAGATTCAATACATTGTTCCGAGAGAAATAGACCGATGATTTCTTCAAAGGCATGGGCTGAAATCCGCCACGCATACCTATAACTGTTAAAAGGATAAGCACAGAGGAAGCGATGACTTTTTTGGGCAAGGTGGCTTTGATGCGGATCTCAGCTCTAAAAAAGAAGCAGAAGAGGACGTAATTGACCAATAGGTAAATGCTCAATAACGACCCCATCCATACTAGCGGGGCTGAAAGGGCTGAAATGAGCACTTTGTCAGGATAGGCTAATGAGGCCATGGCCTTTCGATTAATCTTGCTGCTCCATTCGGGATAGAGGCTCAGGTCGGCCATGAAGATGAGTGTACAGAGAAACACAGCGATAAGGAAGAAGATGCGGATCCATTTTCTATTCAAGTCCTTCTCAGACTGCAGGAAGAGTAGGATGACAAAGGATACCGCAGGAAGGGCTAGGATATAGCCCGTCATAGAGAGATCTAAGGGAAAAGCATGTTGCTGTGTAGTCCACAGATCTGTCCAAGTCAGGTCTTGGAATCCTCCCATGCCCATGTATATGAAGAGGCTTCGCTGAAGGAAGAAAAAGAGGAGCCAAAAGAGGACGTACTTGAAAAATAACCAGGCCAATTGCTTCACAGAACCATCTTCCTTAGTGAAGAAATAGATACTAAACCTGAGCCTATCGCTTCCTTGTTTGAAGTATGAATAGGTTTTTCGTTCAATGCATCATGCTGTATGCCTCTCATACGGTGAAGGTCTTAACAATTTGGAAATGCAAATTTACTCAACAACAGGAGATTGGACCAAGACGGTTAGACGTCTTGGTTCTCGCATTGGACAGCCCCTAAAAATGGCATTTGGGTGGATAGAATGAGTACTTACTTGATTATTTCAACAATTCCCTTCCATTGTTGTGAACAAATCATTAGCTTTGCGCCCCTTTTTAATGTTTTTTAACTAACAAACCTGATAACAGCAATGTACGCGATCGTAGACATAGCAGGGCACCAGTACAAAGTGCAGAAAGACCAGCAGGTATTTGTGAACCGCCTTGAAGGTAAGGAAGGGGATAAGGTCCAGTTTGACCAAGTCCTCCTTATTGACAATGATGGATCCATTACCGTTGGCGCCCCAGCTATCCCAGGAGCAGCAGTGACTGCCAAGATCAAGGAACATCTCCGTGGAGATACCGTGATCGTATTCAAAAAGAAGAGACGTAAAGGCTACCGTGTCAAAAACGGCCACCGTCAATATATCACCTCTATCCAGATCGATTCGATCCTGGCTACTGGAGCTAAAGCTGCACCTGCAAAGGCCGCTGCTAAGAAAGAAGCCCCTGCTGCCAAGAAAGAAGAAGCTCCGGCCAAGGAAGTCAAAGCAGCAGCTATCGCTCCTGTTAAGTCTGACAAGGCGGATGACTTCAAGAAGATTGAAGGAATTGGACCAAAAATCGCTGAGACCTTGAACGCTGCTGGCGTAATGACGTATGCTGATTTGTCCAAGATGAAGGCTGAGAAAATTGCCGAGATTATAGCTGATGTGCGTGGAAGCCATGTTACCGATACATGGCCAACTCAAGCCAAACTCGCTGCCGAGGGTAAGTGGGATGAGCTTAAGGTCCTTCAGGACGAGCTAGATGGCGGTAAGCCAAAGAGCTGAGTTAGATTAACGGAAACAGGCCTGGATTATGCAGGCCCAAAACGAAAATAATATGGCACATAAAAAAGGAGCAGGTAGCTCCAAAAACGGAAGAGAATCTCACAGTAAGAGACTTGGGGTGAAGAAATTCGGTGGTGAGAAAGTCATCGCGGGAAACATCATCATGCGCCAGCGCGGAACCAAGCATCATCCTGGTGATAACGTGGGAATGGGGAAAGACCATACCATCTTCGCTATGGTTGACGGTAAAGTCGTCTTCAGAAAGAAGAAGGACAACAGATCCTATATCTCGGTTGAGCCTGCACAGGCCTAATTGTCACAAGGATCTTCCTGAACCATAAAGATATCAAGGGCTTCCTGGTGCACAACACCTTGGAAGCCCTTTCTTTGTTCCATAAAGTCGCATTCCCGTTCCTTCGCAGCTATTAATGAAATTCCGCGTCTCACAGATAGGCGCATACGATCATGTTAGAAGTCAATAAAATAAGAGAAGACCGTGAGAAGATCATCACGGCTTTGGCCAAAAGAAATCTCCATTTAAGCGATACTCTAGACCGTATCGTGGAACTGGACGACCGCAGAAAGCAAATCCAAGCAGAGTCTGACGTGCTTTTGAATGAGTCCAATACCATCGCTAAGCAGATAGGTGAACTCTTCAAGCAAGGAAAACGAGATGAGGCTGATGCTCTCAAAGCCCGCCCTGCCGAATTGAAAGACGCTATCTCTGCTTTCAAAGAAGAGATGAATACCGTAGAGGATAGTATACGCGATCTGCTCTACACAATTCCTAATACCCCGCACGATTCTGTTCCTCTTGGAAAAAATCCAGAGGACAATGAAGTGGTGCTCGAAGAAGGGAAAATCCCAGTCTTGTATGATAAGGCGGTTCCTCATTGGGATCTAGCCGACACCTATAAACTCATTGACTTCGAGCTGGGCGTTAAGATTACCGGAGCTGGATTCCCTGTATATACTGGCAAGGGAGCAAAACTGCAACGTGCTTTGATCGCCTTCTTCTTAGATGAGGCTGAGAAAGCGGGTTATGAAGAAGTGATTCCTCCACATGTGGTAAATGAAGCATCTGGTTACGGAACGGGTCAACTTCCTGACAAGGAAGGGCAGATGTATCACATGCCTATAGATGACCTCTACTTGATCCCTACAGCTGAGGTACCTGTGACCAATCTTTTTCGTGATGTCATCTTAAGCGTGGATCAACTTCCTTTGCGTAGAAGTGCGTACACACCTTGTTTCCGAAGGGAAGCAGGGTCTTACGGTAAAGATGTACGCGGATTGAACCGTTTGCATCAGTTCGATAAAGTAGAGATTGTGGTCATAGACCATCCAGAACGTTCTTATGCTACGCTTCAGAATATGGTTGCCCATGTGCAAGGCTTGCTTCAGAAGTTGGAATTGCCGTATCGCATACTGCGTTTATGTGGAGGTGATATGGGCTTTACATCAGCACTAACCTATGATATGGAGGTATATTCAGCTGCGCAGAAGCGTTGGTTGGAGGTGAGCTCTATCTCCAATTTCGAGACCTTTCAAGCGAATCGTTTGAAGCTTCGTTTCAAGGGAGATGACAAGAAGAATCAGTTAGCTCACACATTAAACGGCTCGGCCCTCGCACTACCGAGGATACTTGCCGCGTTATTAGAGAATAATCAAACGCCAGAAGGCATTCGTATTCCGGCTGCTCTGGTTCCTTACACTGGGTTTAATCTTATCTCATGAGAACTATAACTTTCATATCAGCGCTCCTTTTGCTGGCTTCATGCAGCAATTTGGATCAGGAATTAACAGAGGTCAGAGCTCTTCAGGAGCAATTAACCAAGTCAAAACAAGTTTTCCAGAAATGGGATTTGGATCATATGGTGCAACGTAAGAAAGAGGTAGACAGCCTGCTCGATTCTGTGAGTAATCATTATACGAACAAGAATCTAGTGATGGATCTTCCTGTAGGCATCCTCCTGGGAGATTTTAAAACATCGGCTAAGGCGTTCAAAAAGGCTATGGGTGACTATACACAGGTCAAGAATGAACTCGCTTTAAGCAAGAAGCAGTTAGATAATCTCGACAGGGACTTGAGTTCAGGGGCAATGGAGAAGGATTCGGCTATCCGATATGTTTCAGAGGAAAAATTGGCTGTAAAGTCAGTTTATGATCAAGTGTTTAAGCTGGATACTATGTACATGCGCGCTGAACGTATGTATGCCGATAAGCGCCCGAAAGTAGATAGCCTCATCTCAACGTTCAAACAATCTCCGTGAACCGCTGGCCTGCGGTACGGAAATTGTGCATATTGAGGTCATGAAATATCTTCTAGGTCTTTTCTTTGTTTTTATCTCTTTGGGTTCTTGGGCCCAATCCAATGAAGAATTAGCCACCTATTACTATCAGAATCAGGAGTATGAGAAGGCCTTGCTGTATCTAGAGGACATCTATAAGCAGAAGCCTAACGATACCTATTTCCAGTTTTATCTCATCAGTCTTAAGAACCTGGAGCGCTATGAAGAAGCTCAAGATCTGGTAGAAAAGCACCTAAAGAAGAACAGAGGAAGACTAGAACTAGAGGTAGAACTAGGTCAACTCATGAGCCTGAACGGCAAGCCTGAAAAAGCCCAAGCACATTACGATAAGGCCATTGAAGAAGCTGGAGTTGCTCGACATCAGGTCATTAACCTTGCTAATGCTTTCATTCAAGATAACCTGCTCAAGGAGGCTAAGCGTACCTATGATCAAGGAAGAAAGAACGCTACAGATGGCTATCCATACAGCTATGAGCTAGCCAGTTTATATGGCGCCATGGGAGATGATGCGCGCATGATAGATGAGTACATGGAGCTCATAGGCTATAACCAAGGATACGTGCAAACCGTGCAGAATAACCTGAGTCGTGTATTCGATTTTAGCTCTGACGATGCACGTGTAGAAATGCTAAAAAGCAACCTACTCAAGAAAGTTCAAAGTCAGGCAGAAAAGCCTGTGTATTATGAAATGCTCATTTGGCTTTTCACACAGCGTAAAGAATTTAATGCAGCCTTCATCCAAGCGAAAGCCATGGATAAAAGGCAGATGGAGGACGGCCGAAGACTAATTGCTTTAGCGAGCCTCTGTTCTAACAATGAAGCCTTCGATGTGGCTGCTAAGTGCTATGCCTACGTAGTCACCGACAAAGGCCCGGGAACGCGATATTATGAAACTTCCAAAGCGCTAGAATTAGTCTCCGCTAAGAAAGCCTTGACCCTTTCTATCCTACCTGATACAGAAGCGGTGAGAGCATTAGAACAAAGATTTAGCGCTACGATTGCAGAGCTAGGACGTGACCCTGAAGCAGCTCGATTATTACGTGAACAGGCCGAACTTAACATGCGATACTTGCATGATGGAGAGAAAGCGATTTTGCTTTTAGACAGTGCGATTAGCAGCCCAGGAATCACTTCTGAGTTTGAAGCACAATGCAAACTCGACATGGGGGATGACTTAGTAGCTGAAGGGTTTGTCTGGGATGCGTTCCTGTATTATTCTCAGGTTGAAAAAGATTTCAAGCAAGACATTTTGGGTGCCGAGGCTAAGTTCAGAACGGCAAGAATCTACTATTACATGGGGGATTTTGATTGGGCTCAAGGACAACTGGATGTCTTGAAAGCGAGTACCAGTAAATTGATTTCCAATGATGCCATGGATCTTTCCTTGCTCATCACAGATAACTACAGCTTGGATACTATTCCCCGCCCTATGCAGCTGTTTGCGAAGGCTGATTTACTCACCTTCCAGAATCGATTGGATGAAGCCAGCATCACCCTAGACAGCTTGAGTGCTGAGTTTCCCATACATCCGCTAGAAGATGAGATTCTATATCAACGCGCTGAGATTGCGAAGAAAAGAGGAGATTTTGAAGGAGCAGCGAAACTGCTGAAGGATATTGTGGATCTATATTTCGATGATATTCTCGCTGATAATGCCCTGATGGATCTGGCCGAATTAGAAGAGCGTGTTTTCCAGAATCCAGAGAAGGCTATGGAGTATTATAAAAAGCTCTTCACTGATTATACAGCCAGCCTCTATGCTGCAGAGGCACGAAAGCGCTTCAGATTTCTACGTGGGGACCGACAGGATGAAGAGCCTGTTGCGCCTAAGGAAATCAGACCTATTGAGAATTGAAATCAGAATGGCCCTTCGACAGGCTCAGGGACCATAATGAAAATGAAAATCCGGATGATCGATATTCATCCAATTCTCAATTCTCTTTGCCTTCTATAATCAAACCTTGTACAATTAGATATTGGGCCAAGGCATAGCTCCCCAGAATGAAAATAGGGGAAAACGGAATCTCCATCACGAACTTATTATAGGCCAATAAGCTATCACTAATCACAAAGAATACTGCGCCAAAGGTCACAAAGCGAAAGCTCAAAGCGGGCACTTTCTTTTCTCTATTCAAGGCGAATAACAGCATAAGCCCAAGTACAAGGGCGTATCCTAAGATTGCTCCGGATAAAGGCCCTGCACCTTCCTTTAGCTGTGTGAACATCAATCCCACATAGGCCGCTGTGATGAAAATGGCCCAAGGGTTGCGTTTCAAAAAAGGAATCTCAATAAAGCTGGGTTTGGCTACCAAGAAGTTCACGATGTAAAAGAGATGGGCAATCAGGAAAGCTATGAGTCCATACATGAACACGGTTTCAGCATCTTCTTGCATTAAAAGCACATCTCCAATTCCTGAAAAAACAAGAGCGAGAAGGGCAGTGCCTTTTAGCAGATTACTCTTCCATGGCCCTGAAATAAGGACAAAAACGATCAAGCTGATCATCAATGCTGGTTTCGTCCAGAGATGAATCTGGATGAGGTCAGGATGCAAGGCACCTGATATGCAGGTGACACTTAGAATGAGATAGAGAAAAGATTTCCAGCCGATATTCATGAAAGGGAATTGCGCTGCAAAGTAAAGCGATCAACTGAAGAGCATTCCTTTTTTCTAGCTGGATTTTCCCGCGTACCTTAGCTGAATCATGCAGATCCTCTACAATGTAACGGTCAATATTGACCACGAAGTCGAAGAAGAATGGCTCCTTTGGATGCGTTCTACCCACATCCCTGATGTGATGAAAACGGGATATTTCCTTGAAGCTAAAATATGTAAGGTCCTAGCTGAAGACCAAGGCGGACAGACCTATTCCATTCAATACCTAGCGCCCGACATGCACTCATACAAGAAGTATGTGCATGAAGAATCACCTCGCCTTCAAGAAGAACATAGTGCGAAATATGAAGGGAAATTTGTGGCATTCAGAACCATACTTGAAATAGACAGTATTCATGGTCAAGGCTAAAAAACACTTAGGGCAACACTTCTTGCGCCATGAGGGTGTAGCACTGGCCATCGTGAAATTCTTGAAAGCGGAACGCACAGGAAACACCCTAGAGATAGGCCCCGGAACAGGGGTTTTGACCAAATACTTGCTTGAGCGCGAGGGCATTGACCTGAAAGTAGTAGAGCTAGATAGAGAATCTGTGGCCTTTTTGCAGGAACACTTTCCGGCCTTGGAAGGGAAGATTTTCAGTGAGGATTTCTTGCACATGGATCTCTCCAAATTAGGCACACCACTGAATGTCATTGGGAACTTCCCTTATAACATCAGCAGCCAGATATTGTTCAAAGTACTGGAGCATAAAGACGAGGTTCCTGAGCTGGTGGGTATGTTTCAGAAGGAAGTAGCCGAGCGTGTGGCTTCAGGCCCAGGGAACAGGGACTATGGCATTCTGAGCGTGCTTCTTCAAGCGTATTACACCATCACCTATGAGCTTACGGTAGATGAGAATGTATTCGACCCGCCACCTAAGGTGAAATCGGGGGTGATTCGTATGATTCGCAACGATAGAAAAGAGCTCCCTGTGGATGATAAATTCTTCAAAACGGTGGTGAAAACCGCCTTTGGTCAGCGCAGAAAAACCTTGCGTAATTCTCTGAGAGGGATGATGGAAGGAAAAGAAATGCCAGAGGAATTATCAGGACAACGCCCCGAGCAATTGGGCGTAGAGGAATTCATTCGCCTAGCGCTGATTATCGCTTCATAGATTGAAGGCAATGCTCAAGCTATCACTGAGCACCAAACCATCTTGAGTCATTCCGGCAATGAGGATCTCATGAACTCCATTAGGAATGCTGTATTCATTGAGAAAACCTTGAGAAACATGGATATTTACTGAAGAGTAGTATGCGTCAATGTTCTGTACTATTCCCACTTTTCCTAATAAGTTCGTTCCAGCTTCTAAGGTGTCAGTTAACCCGTAAATAGGGCTATTCAAGGTAAAGGAGAAGCTTGAAGGAATGATGGGGTTAACTACCGTAATCGCACAGGTGGTGGCGTATGCACTGCTTACAGGATTCGGGATTCCACCTATGACATCACGTTCATAGTATATATTGAGGGCGAATGGCCCACGCAGTGTGTCCGTAGCACTTAAGCTATCGACAAGAGAATATTGACCTATAGCGCCCATTCCTGTCAATCGTTCTTTGCGCTCACAACAGGATTGAACTAGAAAAATCACAAGTACTATACACACGGGATAGAGTGTCAGCAGGGTGATGCGTTTGTTCTTGAACATGAGCGTGATTTTTAGAGATTTACATGAGACATGAGTTTCCCTCCTTTAGAATAACCTAATAGTAATCCTTCTCCCCATCTGTTTTGAGGTCGTTCACAATCTGTTTCACGAACTGCTCATCTTCCCTTGGGATAATCATCAGGGATTGCTCTGTTTCAATGACAATGAATCCCTCTAGACCCTTAGTCACCACCATTTTCCCTTTAGAAGTACTGATGAGGTTGTTATTAGACTCATAGAAACGGGTCTTAGCGCCCACAGATCCATTTCCCTCTATGTCCTTCTTGACATGCGTATATAGCGAACCATAAGTCCCTAGATCACTCCATCCGAAGTCACTGACTACCACACTCACATCGCTTGCGCGCTCCATGATGCCGTAGTCAATGGAAATGCTTTCACACTTAGAGAAATTAGCTTGGATAAAAGCATCCTCGGCAGGAGTACCAAGCTTGGATGCTCCATCCTTGAAAATTTGCGCCATTTCGGGAAGATGTACGTCAAAGCTCTCTTTGATATTCTGCAAACTCCAGATGAAAATCCCTGAATTCCAGAGGTAGTTTCCGTCATCTAGAAAGGACTGAGCAGTGTCTACATCAGGTTTTTCCTTGAAGGCTAGCACCTTTTTCAATGCTGGATTCCTAGGCGTTTTTTGGTTTTCAAAATGTATGTATCCATAGCCGGTATCAGGGCGGCTAGGAGAGATTCCTAGCGTCACTAGATTCTTAGTCTCTGACGCTTCAGAGAGGGCTAGGCCAATGATCTTATGGAACTCAGGCACATCAGCAATCAAGTGATCAGAAGGGGCTACTATGATGTTCGCCTCTTCATGTTCAGCAGCTATTCTGTAGGTCGCGTAGGCGATACAAGGGGCGGTATTCCTGCCTTCAGGCTCGCACAGCACCTGTGAAGGCTTAAGCTCTGGAATGTGCTCTAGAACCAGGTCTTTGTAAGCAGCATTGGTCACCACTAGGAAATGCTCTGCAGGACATACTGCCTGAAAACGCTCGAAAGTTTGACGAATGAGGCTTTGGCCTGTTCCTAGGATGTCCAGAAACTGCTTGGGCATTGCGGTGCGGCTCATTGGCCAGAATCGGCTCCCGATTCCACCGGCCATAATTACACAGTGATTCTTAGAAATGTCTTTCATATTCATAGCTTACAAAGTAACGAATAGCAGGCTTAGGCGTCCAGAAGCTCCACCTCTGCTGCTTCATGCACGAGATAACGCTTGCTGCTGCCTATCTCCTTGCACATGAAACGCGTCCGCTGTTTATCTCCTTTAACGAAGCGTTTCCCATTCTCCAGTTGGAAAATCACCCCATGTGGAATGTCGCTCAGGAGCTTTACGTCTATGCCTTCAATAGAAAGGAATGCACGGTTCAATTCCATATCAGTACATCCAGTGGCTTTGGCCGAGGTCAGGTGTTTTCTCAGAACCGGTAGAATCTGCACAGGAAAAACTTCCTTACGCAACAGAGGCTGCATGAGTTTATGGAAACAATATTTCCATTCTTCTCCATGAGATTTGATCTTTGGGCCATAGTTAATATGGGCAAAGAGATGCGCTAATTCATGCACTAGTGTCCACAGAAAACGTTCAGGAGATAAGTCACCGTTCACGCTGATTTTATGCTCTGTGTTTCTAGTAGCAGGGCGATAATCACCGTATTTACTCTTACGAGGCTTGGTGATATTGAGAAAAATGGAGTGTAAGGACATGCAACGAGCCACATATCCCAAGGCTGAGTTAGGGACATGCCCTTTCAGATGTGCTTTCCATAAAGCTACGGGGTCCTCAGGACGATAGACCTTGGTTTTCATAGAGATAGGGATGCTCCTGAGTCCATTTGGGACAATTACACTTCTTTTTATTGATCTTTCTCTTAGGATATGTGCTGTGTTTCTGCGAACTGCATGAACTACACGTGAGGAGCAAAATAATCAAAAGCGAGAAGAATATATTGAGCCTCATAAAAGAAGGATGATGTGTCAAAGGTAATTGAAGATAGGGAATCGTTGACCTATCGAACGGCTCTTTTTTGACCATTATTTTTCCTGACAATTGCCAGTTAAACCTATTACTAGAGAAACCGCTTGATTTTCAGGTAAATATCGAAATACTTGGTTTATCAGGAGGGAAAACGACCTAGAAGTAGTTGTAGGCATGATATATTCGCGTGATGGTCTACTATAATCCTAAGAATTGGTTCGGGCTAATTTTCCAGTTCCACCAGAGTGACACCTTTAGGCAGATGTTCTGGGTCTTAATGGCCATGGCTGTTTATTCAGGAATAGTGGTCTGTTTGGAGTTGAATTTTGTGGAATGGTTCGGGTTCAAGAGTACCGTTCAAATTCATTCCTTGCTCGGCTTTGTAATAGGCCTGTTCTTGGTCTTTAGAACGAATACAGCTTATGAGCGATGGTCTGAGGGAAGAAAGCAATGGGGTTCCCTCGTGAATGCAAGTCGTAATTTATCAGTGAAGGTAACTGCGCACTTGGAGACTGAAGCTCAAGATGAGCGCAAGTTTTTCGCTGATATGATAGGAGATTATGCTTTTGCGATGAAAGAACATCTGAGACAGGGCGTCATTCCTGAGGAAATGGTGTGTCCTGAAAACAAGAAATTGGCCGAAGAAGCTGAGGTTCATATTCCTAATCATATAGCTCAACAACTCTACGCTAAACTCATTGACATGAGGAAAAAGGAAGCTATCACAGCTGATCAATACCTGAGTCTTGATATAGAGCTAAGAGAATTCACGAATGCCATAGGCGCTTGTGAGCGCATCAGGAACACCCCAATTCCTTATTCCTACAGTCTATTCATCAAGAAATTTATCTTCATATATACCTTGACGATGCCTTTCGGGTTGGTCTATGATTTTAATTATTGGACAATACCCATTGTATGTTTTGTGTTGTATGTTTTTGGAAGTATTGAACTTTTGGCTGAGGAAATAGAAGATCCTTTTGGCCGAGATACGAACGACCTTCCTACCGATGACATTTCACAGCGCATTCGTCTCGGAATAAAGGAGCTGTATGGAGTGCAATAGTTCGCTTTTGAAAGCAGTCTAAGGGCACTAAGCTTCAAGCTTTGATAGCTTTGTACCGCTTTTAATTCCAAATAACGGTATGTCTAAAACAGCATTAGTGATACAAGGGGGAGGCTTTCGTACAGCTTTTACTGCCGGTGTGCTCGATGCATTTCTCATCACTTATAGGCTGCAATTCGATCATTATTTTGGAGTTTCTGGAGGGTCTATTGCATTGTCTTATTACCTGAGCAGACAGTATGGATATTGCTTTAGTGCAATGCAATTATTGGCGAAGGACCCTGATTTCGTGCAAATGAAGCGCGCAATGTCAGAGCAAGGGTATATGGACATTGATTATCTAGAGAAAATCGCCCAAGAGATAATGCCCTTGGATATTGGAAGAGCACAAGAAGAACTGGGCAAGAGTGATTTAAGCCTAGTAGTAACCGACCGATCCTCGGGTAAAGCTGTGTACTTGAGCCCCGTTCCTAATACTTGGATCTCAGAGGTCATTGCTTCCTGTACCTTACCTTTTGTGACTAAAGGAGTCTATACCATTGGAGATAAAAAATATTTTGATGGAGGTTGGAGTGACCCTATTCCTGCTAAAAAGGCATATCGCGAAGGAGCGCGCGAGATATTGGTTATCTGCACTTCACCTTTGAACATGAAACTTAAACAGAGTTGGCCAGATTATCTGGGAAGCATTTATTTCAGATCAAGCCCTGACCTGAGTAGTTGTTTTGCGCTGGCACATGAGGAGTACAATAAGGCCTTAGATTTCATAGCAAGACCGCCCATGGATGCTCAGATTGATGTTATAGCGCCTAAAGAGATCCTGGAGAGTGGAATGTACAGTTACTCAGGGGATTCATTGACACAAGATTATAGGCACGGCCTAGACATGGGCTTACGTTACATTCAGAAAAAAAAGACGAGTTCATAAGGCTATCTTTGGCACCCATGAGCAGTCAATTAGCCCTTTTCAAGAAGATAAGCATAGCAGAAGGCATGTCCTTTTTAGCTTTGTTGTTCATCGCTATGCCGATGAAGTATTTCATGGATATTCCATTGGCAGTCAAATATGTAGGATGGGCTCATGGTCTTCTTTTCATAGCGTATATGATTTGGCTTTATCTGGCTGCAGACGAGCAAAAATGGTCTATTAAGACAATTGTCCTTGCGTTCTTGGCTTCACTCTTCCCCTTTGGGCCATTTATTTTTCATAAAATGAATTGAGCACCGCGAGTCAGTGAATCTGCTTTCTTAACTTTTTTTCTTCCTCAAGGCATCAATACCTTGGCTTACGCTGTCTTTCTCTAAGCCAAAAGGCAGACGGATAGGCTAGGGACTATTTTTTATTGGACAGAGGTGTTCAACAAAGACGTTCATTGATTGAACAATAATCAGCACGATTCTTACCTTGAGCCGCCTAAAATAAATCGAATTGGAACACATTCAAACGCACTTCAGCATAAAAGACCTTGAGAATTTCTCAGGGATCAAAGCGCATACCATTCGAGTGTGGGAGAAACGTTATGATTTATTAAAACCTGACCGTTCTGACGGCAATCAGAGGGTTTATAGCCTCCATCAGCTTCAAAAACTGCTGAATGTAAAGTTGCTCTATGAGAATGGATTTAAGATCAGTAAAATCGCAAAGCTTCAAGAAGAGGAAATTCCAGGACGAGTTCTGGAATTTCTTGGAGCTATAGGAACATGGACTCATGTTATCGATGAGTTCAAGTTAGCGATGATTAAATTCGATCAAGCGATTTTTGACAAGAGCTATGCAATATTGATAGCTGAGCTATCCTTTCGTAGGATCTTCATAGATATTTTCATGCCTCTTCTAGAACAAATCGGAACATTATGGCAGGCTAATAGTATAAACCCGGCCCATGGACATTTTATTAGTAGTCTGATACATCAAAAATTGGTGGCTCAAATCGAGCGTAATGTGCACATAGACTCTCCTAGTGAAGATCCGGTTTATGTACTCTATCTGCCCTATGGCGAGATCCACGACCTTGGTCTGTTGTACTTGCATTATGAGATCATGTTACGTGGTTCGAAATCCATTTACCTGGGTCAAAGCGTACCTATGGAGAACCTAAAGGACATCATGGCCGTCTATCCTCAGATAACGTTTATTTCCTATTTCACAGTGGAACCAGATCAAGGTATTGAAGGATACTTAGAAGCAATGCAAGCGGACATCCTTCATCGAAAGAATGATGAGCTATGGATGCTCGGTAAGAGATGTAAGGAATTGGATCAAAAGAAGCTCCCACGCAGCGTGAGGACCTTTGATGGTGTCTTGTCTGCTGTAGAAGAGATTTCTTGAGATGAGCAAAAAATTGAACATAGGTATTATAGGTGCTGGATACGCATCATTAAGCACAGCCTGTTACTTGGCCCACGCAGGGCATCAGGTTACTATGTTCGAAAAGAACGATAGCATAGGAGGAAGGAGTAGACAATTGAAAGCTAAAGGGTTCACTTTTGATATGGGCCCTACATGGTATTGGATGCCTGATGTGTTTGATCGTTTCTTCGAGGACATGGGCAAAAAGACGATTGATTACTACGATTTACACCGCACAGACCCTGCGTATAGAGTGGTCTTTGGCAAGGAAGATTTCATGGATATGCCTACAGATCCAGAAGCATTGATTGCACTATTCGAAGCCGAAGAAAAAGGAGCAGGTGAGGCTCTAAGAAAGTTCCTTAAAAAGGCCGAGGACAATTATAATATTGCTATGAAAGACTTGGTGTATCAACCTGGTCTCTCCCCTATGGAATTAGTGTCTTGGAAAACGATTTCTAAGCTCAGCCTTTTCATAAAAACTATAAGCTCTGATGTAAGGTCCAGATTCAAGTCTCACAAGTTGATAAGCATCCTTGAATTTCCGGTCTTGTTTCTTGGAGCTAAACCTAGTGACACACCGGCTTTCTATAATTTCATGAACTATGCTGATATGAGCTTAGGAACATGGCATCCTAAAGGGGGGATGTTCTCTGTCGTTCAAGCCATGGAGAAAGTTGCCCTTGAAAACGGAGTCTCAATTTGCACTTCGGCCAATGTTGAAGCCATTCAAGTGAACGACTCAGGAGCAGCAAAAGGAATTTTGGTTGATGGCGAGACAGTTGAGTTTGATGTAGTGATTAGTGGCGCTGATTATGCCCATTCAGAGAGTCTATTGCCAGAGAAATACAGAGTCTATTCAAAGAAATTCTGGGAGTCAAGGACTTATGCTCCGAGCGCTCTCCTGTTCTATGTTGGGCTAGATAAAAAACTAAAAAACATTCTTCATCACACCTTGTTTTTCGATACTTCTTTCGAAGAACACGCACGTGCAATTTACGACAGCCCTGATTGGCCAAAGGAGCCAATGTTCTACGCAAGTTTTCCTTCCCAAACGGATGATTTCTTGGCCCCTGAAGGTCATGAGGCGTGTATATTCTTAATCCCCATTGCTCCTGGATTAGAAGATACAGAAGAGATCAGAGAGAAATTCTTCCACATGATTATGGGGAGATTAAAAGAACTTACGGGGGAGGAAACCGATGGACATATCGTATTTAAACAGAGTTATTGCCTCAAGGATTTCGTAAAAGATTATAACTCCTTCAAGGGAAACGCATATGGACTGGCTAATACCCTTATGCAGACTGCGTTCTTAAGGCCAAGTATTGTAAGTAAAAAAGTGAAGGATTTATATTTCACAGGACAACTTACGGTCCCAGGTCCTGGTGTGCCCCCTTCATTGATTTCAGGAAAAATAGTTGCAGATAAAGTGATCGCTGACCATTCAAATTATTACAGGTATGCTTCAAATCTATGATCAGATTTCTCGTGACTTAAGTAGGAATATCACTAAGTCGTACAGCACCTCTTTCTCATTGGCAGTGAAGATGGTATCACCTTCTATCCGAGATCATATCTATAACATCTATGGTTTCGTTCGCTTAGCTGATGAGATTGTAGACACTTTTCATAATCATAATAAGGAGCGACTACTTCATGACCTAGAAAGGGACATGTGGCTTTCTATTAATGAGGGAATTAGCATCAATCCTGTGTTGCATTCATTCCAGGATACGGTAAGGAAATTTGATATTGAAAATGAATTGATTAGCGCCTTCTTGAAGAGTATGAAGATGGATTTAATCAAGAGCGATTATTCCACTTTTCAAGAGTATGAGGAGTATATTTATGGCTCAGCTGATGTTGTGGGTCTCATGTGCCTTAAGGTATTCGTGAAAGGAAATAATGAGTTGTATGAAGAACTCAAGTATAGTGCTATGAAGCTAGGGTCGGCTTTTCAGAAAGTTAATTTTCTTCGGGATTTCAAGCATGATATGGAAGGACTTGAGCGCAGTTATTTTCCTAACATAAGCGTGAACATTATGAGCGGGGAATCCAAGAAGGAGATTATTGCTGAGATAGAATCAGATTTCGTAGAAGCGTTTAAGGGAATTATAAAATTGCCAGCAGAAGCTAGATTTGGGGTTTATACGGCCTATAGATATTATAAGACACTTTTGAATAAACTCAAGGAAACTCCTTTTGAGAAACTCTCGGAGCAGAGGGTTAGAGTAGGAAATCATGTTAAGCTTTCTATCCTTGCGCGTTCCTTTGTAAGAATCAGATTAAATATTCTTTAATTAAGAATAATAGTATGATGAATCTTTTAATTATAGTTCTGGTCTTTCTAGGAATGGAAGGAGTGACATGGTTTACTCATAAATACGTCATGCACGGGTTCCTTTGGAAGCTTCACCATGATCATCACGACCATAGACTGCACGATTCAGAGTGGGAGAAAAATGATTTATTTTTTGTCATTTTCGCTATCCCTTCTATACTTCTCATTCTTGCAGGGAGTATCTATTCTATGCCTTATTGCTGGCAGATTGGAACTGGTGTGGCCATGTATGGAGCGGCTTACTTCTTAGTTCATGACGTCTTTATTCATCAGCGGATTAAGTGGCTTAGAGACTCAGAAAATCCTTATTTCAGAGCCTTAAGAAGAGCACATAAAATGCATCATAAACATATTAGCAAAGAAGAAGGCGAGTGTTTCGGAATGCTCATGGTTCCTCTTAAGTACTTCAAAAAGGAATTTAATACTGAAATCAAACAATCCTGATGTCACTTTATCTGCTCTTGGACATTGGCAGTTTGTTGATTCCATTAATTTTCAGTTTTCATCCGAAATTGAAGTTTTACAAAGAATGGCCATTTGTAATTCCGGCCATCCTTAGTTCTGGAATTTTCTTTTTGTTCTGGGATATCTTGTTCACCGAGATGGGCGTGTGGGGATTTAATGAGGCCTATTTATCAGGAACTTATATTTGGAGCCTGCCTATAGAAGAGTGGCTTTTCTTCTTCTGTATTCCGTATGCTTGTCTTTTTACGCATCATTGCTTGAAGATTCTTCTAGCAGACAAGCTGTTCCCTAGCTTAATTTGGACGAAGAGAATTGGACTAACTATCATAGCAGTCCTCTTCGTTTTCCTATTGGTTTTTATGGACAAGAGTTACGCGCTATCGGCTAGTTTTCTTGCTCTTATCTTGACCATGTATGCAGTAAAGAAGGAATCTAAGGAATTCAGGAAATTCTTAGTCAGTTATGCTGTAATTCTATTACCATTCGTTCTTATCAATGGCATTTTAACAGGTCACTTTACAGCAGATCCTGTGGTGTGGTATAATGACGATGAGAATATGGGAATGCGTTTCTTAAGCATTCCATGGGATGACTTTATTTATAATTACTCATTGTTTCTATTTCCCGTCTTGATGGCTGAACTGCTTAAAGCGAGGTTCATACGTGTGGTGACTGCGCCTGTTTGAAGAACCGCGGCACGTAAGAGGCTATCTATTGATGATAAGTTTCTTGGCCATAGAATCCTCCACGCGAACGAAATAAACACCATTCTTCAGATCAGAGATATCCAGAAAGGTTCTCCCACCAGTTTCCTTGAACGTGTATATAACTCTACCGAATAAATCCATTATTTCAACACGTGCATAAGGTCCTGCCATCCATTCTAGTGTGAGCCCATCAGAAGCGGGATTTGGATAGATGTTGAGCATGTATTTATCATTCTCATTCACTGAGTTGATGATATCATCGCAGAAATCTGTGTCAGGGGTTAATTCAATCCAACCTTGTGAGGTCAAAGACTGACCATTGAAAGCGGCATAGTTGCTTGGGTATCGGTCATTCCTGAATGTGAGGTTATTGTTGATTTCCAAAATATCTCCCTGGCTTGCCGGAGTTCCGGCATTAAAAGGTGTTTTATATTCCCAAACAATATTTCCAGAAGGGGTTAATTCAAACGTATATCCAAACCTACCTGAGCATATTAAACTGTTTCCATTAGGAAGACATTGGAAACTAGAAAGACCTGTGGAGTATAGGGATGTAGGCACTGGATGTGTTATGGTTAAAGAAAAATTAGCAGGGCCATAGGTAGAAGTGCTGAGTGGGTATGACCAGCTGTACATATCCCATGGTTGAACGAGTACATTGGCCTGAGAATAGTCCTCACCCACTTGATTATTAAAAACAGTAATACGCCCGTAATGAGGGTGTCCTGGACTCAAAAATTGGGTAGCCCATCTGGCATCGTGCTGGTAGAAAAGCTTTCGATCTGCTTCAACTCCTCGGTTATAAGCAATAGGATTTCCCCAACGATACATGAGGTCACCTCCAAGTCCGCTGAACCCTCCAGTGTGGCCAGCTGCTTGAGCTGTTGTAGTGGTATGGTCTATAATCCAGATTTCACTGAATGTTGGAACACTTATCATAATTTGATCCAATTCTTCATTATAATCAATGGAGTTCGTGTGCATCCAATCAGGATGACCTGAGCTGGTATCATAGTTCACATTTACTAACTCAGGGTGCTCACTTACAACACCGAAGTTATCTCGCGTTTCATCAAAATCTTGAACGATATGATCCCAGACATTCCATTGCCACACTATCTCGCTTGTACTAGGGTCTATTTCAATAATCTTATCTGGCCAAAGTTTATTCTGCGCGGTAGTCAGTGTATCTCTGCCCGCCTGAAGACATTCGGCTTCACTTTTGTACTCCCAAGCAATGGCAAGAATATTTCCATTGGCCATCAGAGCGATGTCGTGATGAAGACGATTAAACTCATCATTCATAGTGTAAGACCACAACAACTCATTTTCCCAACTTCTGATCTCCATAATGGCACCACCGCCACCAGCCCAAATAGGATCTGAGGTAACAGCGGCTTCTCTTTTAGTTTTTACTAAACTGCCATCTGCCCGCAGATAAGCTGTGTTTCCAGGTCTGAAGTTGGATTCATCTTCCCATATATGAACAACTTCACCGCAATTATCTAGGAGATAGACATTGGGCTGATTATGTGGGTATATCAAGTTATACCCATCATAGGATAAGGAAGGGTCGTATGATATTAGTCCAACGGTGTTCTGAGCACTTAAGCCAATACTGAGAGAAAACAAGAAAACACAAAGTGAGATATTAAATTTCATTCAATTTTGAATTATAAGTTTTTGACTCACTGAGGTTCTGTTCATTATATCTGTAACATGAACAAGATACATGCCTTGTACTAAATGTTGAAGGGAGATTTCATGTCTTCCTGATGATATTATTTGAGAACTAATTTTTCTTCCAGAAAGGTCGAAAACGTTTAGGTCAATGTTCTGGAGTGAAGTGTTGATGATCGTCAAGAGCTTTATGTCGTATTGATACAACATGTCGAAATTGAGTTCTTCAGATGGATTAATACTAAATGTAGGAACCGATTCATAGATGATGCAATCAGAAGGAAGGGGATTTAATTCTATAGGTAAGCCTGATTCCATATTCTGTCCATTGAAGCCATGAAAGTCAGGACTATAACGTTCAACTCTGAACGCTCTTCCTCCTCCCAATGACATCCATTCATCGCCCTGATTCATCTGTGTTCCGAATTGAATGGGTACTTGATACTCCCAGACAATCTGTCCCTGTTCTGTTACCTCGAAAAAATGTCCTTGGGCACTACTATCAATGAGAAAATTCCCATTTGGCAAGCCATGAACACTTCCTTGATTAGTACTCAGAAATGAGGTGGGATTTGACGCTGAATAGGACCAAGAAAAATCAGTAGGACCAAAAGGTCCAATTTCTGGAGTAGTATAGTGATCTTGGCTATCGATAGGAGGAGCAAAGACTTGAATGGAAGAAAAATCATCTCCAGGTTGGAAAACACCATTATTGAACACAGAGATTTCACCTTGGAATGTGGTTGATTCTATAATCCAAGATGGACTATGTTGGCTATAAAACAAGCGGTCATCTGCTGTACCTCTTCCATAATTCTGTGGATTCCCAAATCTATATAGCAGATCACCTCCCCTTCCATGAAATCCTCCAGTATGTCCAGCAGCTTCTGTGGTGCTTGTGCTATGATCTATAATCCAGATCTCACTAAAGAATCTTGAACTGACTATGATTTCATCTCTTGTTTCATTGTAGTAAATAGAATTCAAATGATTCCAGTCTCCATTATTTGGAGGATAAGCATTTAGGTTTATCAGCTCAGGATGCTCAGAAACAACCCCATAATTTTCTTTACTTGAGTCAAAATCTTGAACTAAATGGTCCCAAACATGCCATTCCCAAACAATAAGGGCCTCATTCGTGCCTTGTTTTTGCAGTTCGATAATATGATCAGGCCAATACACAATACTATTCTCAGCACCATTGGCAATCACTTCCGCTTCGTTCTTCAATTCCCATGCAAGTAAAAGAATATTTCCATTATTCATGACGGAGATATCATGATGATGTTGAAGTGAATCATTACTGTATTGATATGACCAGATGACATTTCCCTCCCAATCTAATTCTTCAATAAGACCACCATTTCCAGAGCCCAGTAATGGACCGTTCACTCTTCCACAGCGAATTAAAGTTCCATCCTCAGTCAGATAAGTAGAGAGACCAGGATCAGTGTCATGAGCCCAGCTATTTACTTGGAAACCGCAGTTGTCAACCAAGTAGGTGTTCATACCCACTCCGAAGAGGGAATAACCATTGAAAGATAAGGAATCATTAAGCAATAACCCAACGGTCTCTTGAGCGGTCACTAAGGTGGAGCTAAATGCTAGCGCCAGTATATAAGAGAAAAGACGTTTCATACTGAATTAATAAAGGCTGAAAGGTACTTCAATGCTTTTCAAAGCAGAGTTGTTCATATTAGTGCCATTAATGTACGTCCAAATATGGGCGATTGGTGTCGCAACTTTTATATGTGAGAATTTAATGTAATCTCAGTTCACAAAAAACTTCTTTACCTCAACCCGCTCTCCTTTAGCAACCTCAATGAGATATAGGCCCGAAGTCAAAGTAAGATTGATTCTAAGACTAGGATTTGATGCACTGAATCGCTCTTGAAGCAAGAGTTGGCCTGTAGTACTTAGAATTCTGACAGCTACCATTTCTGAACTGAAATCCTTTCCTATTAGGTCAGCAATGAGGGCATCACTCACCCATGTTGAGCGTAGTTCAAAAAGAGTACTCACCTCTTCATGGAGGACTCCAACGGCAACTCCACGTATTTCATCAAGTACGAAGTTCACATTTGCTTCGGTCAAGGTCACGTGACCCTCATTCTCCACTGGTGCATAATACGCATCAAATGCTGTCACGTCAGCAGGATTGACCGCTGCATGTTGGTTTACAGGGCCAGCTATAGCCAAGCTGCTATAAACAGGAATGAATGAGAAATTATCTACTAGCAGGTCATTCGGGTCTATCAAGGCTCCACTATCTCCGAAGGATGAGATAGTAGTGGCTATATCCGTGGTTCCTCCTGGGGCACTGTCATAGCCATCAGTATAGGCGTGCGCTGCAGACTGAGCAGAGAAACTGAATACTGGAATAAACCATAGGATGTATCCATTCAAGGTACACACGGTATTTGTATTTCCAGCTGCTGGAGTATATCGCACTTTCGCATCTGCATTAACGGAGAAGGCAATGTCGAAGGTTGTATTTAGAGCTAAAGCATTGGCAGTTTCAATATCCAACCCAACTCCGCTTCCATTGACCAAGGAAATATTTCTGGAATTAACAGGAAATCCCATCGCGTCTAGTTCCGCTTGGAAAACATCCCTGAATCCAGGTGATCCTGCAGGAAGTTTCAAGTTCGGATTCTGTTCGACATTGCTATTGTTGGCTAAATGTCCGTCCACATGATCTAGGATCATTTGCTTTGCAGCAGCACTTCGTAAAGCTTGATTTACCAAGTCTTGCGTAGCCTGATCACCATATTCATACCCGTAATAATTCACTAGATACTGAGCACCTATCGGAATATTTGCACCTAGATGAGGGGAGTCAAAAGAAACGTAAAGCCTGGTCTGATGATTCATGCCGTGTGTCTCCATGTATCGCAATGCATACCGCGCTATAAGTCCGCCCATACTAGTGCCTATGACGACCAGTTCTTCATTCCCAACCTTGCGGGCATTGATCTTTTTAATCGCTTCAACAAGCACCATCGCGTTACGTTGTATGTAATCTGCTCCTCCATCTATGGTTACAAGATTTTTCGTGTATGTGGGGAAGTTGAGAAGGACGAGATCATATCCTTCATCTCGAACTACATCAGCAAGATTTTCTCCTCCCGTTCCGAAATCAAGCAAGGAATACAGAGCTTCAATGCTCCGAGAATCTCCTGGATCAAAACCATCCATGAGTATAATAGGCTTATCGAAAACTCCATCAACATTATCAAGATACGCCTTAGCCTGACCTCTTCCCTTGATTGCAGTAGTTTCTGTATACCCTTGATAGGCAATCTTCGCATTCACGGTAAGTACAGGGGTTACCTGACCTGGATATCGCATGTTTGCTTGATCAAAGTCTATTTCTTCTTGAACTTCTCTGATTTCTATGCTTGAATTCCTTCGGAGGAGCTGACCATCTGATAGCTGAATCTGAAAAATAATCTCATGAGTTCCGGCTGTATTGAAATCAACATGGAACATCTCACTATTCATAGGGATACTTTTCATTCCATCGCCAAAATCTCCCCATAGTGCTGTAGCTGTGGCTTCTGAAGTTTCTAAATGATAAAGTGGATTAATTGAAAAGTCTACGGATAGACCATCGTGAATCTTTTGTAAAGGTGAGATGATGAGTACGTTTTTTCGTTCGAATGGAGAAGGGCTGCCAGCTATTCGCTTAACGTATCCATCAACGTCCAGATAAACAAGACCGTCAATCATGGCTTGTTTCGTGACGCGTTCAATATCCACATTCAAGAGGCCTAAGGACACTTGGGGGGATCTTTTATTGATCTCCTTTTTCAAACCCATGATGGGTTGAAAACGATTTATATAATCAGATTCTGACAGCTCTGAATACGCCTGGCTAAAGAAAGCTGCATTCATGTTCTTAGCTGCGTAGGTCTCTTCAGCAAGGCCTGACACAGGATATGTACGGTCATAGAGCATACCAGTCTCAAGGCCCTGAAGATCCATATGTTGGAGCAAGTTATCTGCCTTATCATGGAAAGCACTTTGGGCAAAAAAGACAGTTTGAGACAGTAAGAAAATGGAAAGTAGAATAGTTCGCATGGCTGCAGGTTTTTATGTAAGGTAAATATAAGAAGAGTCCTGATGGGCAACCAGTTTTTTTCCTTAACGAGAAATGGCTTTTGACACGCGCTCATTAGGAATCTGTTCAATGCATTTTTTAGCATATTTACAGCGATTCCCCAGCTTACTACACGGTCTTTTTTTCAAATGGTCTGGCTCTATAATTTGGGAACCTTCACCAGGATAGTATGGATACATTCCAAATTCTGGAACAGTACATCCCCAGACAGAAATCACTTTCTTTTTTAATGCTGAAGCTATGTGCATCATCCCCGTATCAGGAGTTAGAACGGTATGAGCGTGTTGAATCAAGTAAGCTGATTCATGCAGACTGCATCTGCCCACCATGTTTAGAATATGGCACTCTATATTGGCCATAATCTCTTCGGACATAGCCTTGTCAGCAGGCCCTCCTAGCAGGATTACTTTTCCTTTATAGCTATTCAGAATCTGAGTGACTTTGGCAGCAGAGAATCGCTTTCCAGGATGGGATGCACCTATAACCCAGACTAGATACTCTTCCTGTTTATACCCATATGGACCCAGGTTCACCTGCGTCCCTTGTGGGATAAAATAATCAAGGCCTTTTTTATCATCTTTCAATCCGAAAGGAACCAAGGATGCCAGATATCTATCTGCGATATGAATCCGCGGTAGTTTGTCTATTCCAAAATTGACCAAGAGCCATTTCTTGAAGTTCAATTTGTCAAAACTGAAGTATAGTCCTTTGATTTTTTTCTTGACTAATGCTGTTCTCAGATTCCTATGAAGGTCTATCAGGTAATCGAATTCGATTTTCCCCAATTCACCCAGCACATCATCAAGTTTCTCATCTAAGGTCCAGATCTTATGGATATGCGGATTTGCCTCTAAAATTCCTGCAAAGGAATTCTTAGTTAGATAATGAATCTCCACCTCACCATCGAGCTGTTCCTTGAGCATACGAATCACCGGACTGGTAAGAACGATGTCTCCAATAGAACTGAATCGTATGATCAATATTCTGGTCATGAGTGCCCAAAGATGGAAAATTCCATTCTGAATCGCGCGACATCGTACCTTCGAGGCCATTATGCGCTTCATAGACACTCATGCTCACATGTACTCTGAGCAATTCTCGGAGGATCAGGATAAGGCCATGGACAGGGCTTTCCTCTCGGGTATAGACCGTATACTCCTTCCAAATGTGGATATGGAAAGTGTAGATGCGCTGCATGATCTTTGTAAGCGTTATCCTAAGAATTGCTTCCCCATGATGGGTCTTCATCCCTGCAGTGTGAAGGAGGACTTTAAGGAACAATTAGCATCACTGAAAGCGCTGCTTTTTAGTCAAGAGTATATTGCTGTAGGTGAGATAGGTATTGACCTTCATTGGGATAAGGCCACCTTAGCTTGGCAACAAGAGGCCTTTAGGACTCAGATAGCCTGGGCCAAAGAAAAAGACCTTCCTATTGTCATTCATGCTAGAGAGTCTTTCCAGGAGATTTTTGATATCCTCGATGAGATCAACGATAATTCCCTTCGCGGAGTCTTTCATTGTTTCAATGGTGATGTGGATCAAGCTAAGCATATTCAATCCTATGGCGGATTTATGATGGGAATAGGGGGAGTCTTGACCTACAAGAACTCAGGACTTAAGGAGACCTTGGCACAGATTCCTATTGAGAAAATTATCCTAGAGACCGATGCGCCATACTTGGCCCCCGTTCCGTTCAGAGGTAAGCGGAATGAAAGTTCTTATCTCATAGAAGTCGCTATAGAAATGAGTAAAATATATGACATACCACTCGTAGCGATTGCTGAAATAACAAGTTCAAATGCCATAGACCTGTTTCGATTAAATGTCTGATATAACACGCATACTGCTCATATATACTGGCGGTACCATAGGTATGGTGCAGGATCATCGTGATGGTCAGCTGCATCCCTTCGGGTTCAGCACTTTGCTTGACAATATCCCTGAATTGAAGCGCTTCGATGTAGACATTAAGACCGCCCAGCTATCTCGTATCATTGATTCCTCTGACATGGAACCTATACTCTGGCAGGAACTGATGGATCTTATTGAAAAGAACTATGATGCTTATGATGGCTTCGTTATTCTGCATGGAACAGACACCTTGGCCTTTACGGCTTCAGCTCTGAGTTTCATGATTCAAGGACTAGATAAACCTATTGTACTAACAGGCAGTCAATTACCCATAGGAGCCATACGTACAGATGGTAAAGAGAACCTAATTACTGCTATTGAGGTGGCTTCTTCAAAAAGCAATGGAAAAGCTATAGTACCCGAGGTAAGTGTGTATTTCGAATATAATCTGCTTCGTGGGAACAGAGTGACAAAATACAGCGCTGAGCATTTTGATGCATTTCACTCGCCTAATCATCCTATGCTGGCCGAGGCTGGAATTCAGATCGTTTATAATCTACCTTACATTCGGGGTTCATCTAAGGCTAGGCCTAACTTTTTCAGAAAACTAGATGCACGCATCGCAGTACTTCGACTGTTTCCGGGCATAGACCCTGACCTTGTAAAAGCCATTTTGTTCAGCGGAGCTAAGGGAATCATCATGGAGACCTATGGTGCTGGAAATGCTCCATCAGCTTCTTGGTTTATTGCGCTTCTAAAAGAAGCAGTAGATGCTGGACTCATAATCATGAATGTCACACAATGTTTAGCAGGAACTGTGGATCACGGACGTTATGTGACCAGTTCAGGCTTTGATGAAATAGGGATTATCTCAGGAAAGGACATACGTTTCGAGGCAGCTGTGACAAAGATGATGCACGCGTTAGGACAGTCTGAAGTTCGCCAAGAGATTGTCCAAATCTTAAAAAGCTCAATCTCTGGAGAGATGATGGAGCCCTGAGCTTATATTGCCCTTCATACAATTAACTTCGCGGCCATGAAGAAGAAAGCAGCACTCATCATCATGGACGGCTGGGGTCATGGCGCAAAGGATTATACTAATGCTATTTTCCTTGCAGAGACTCCATTCATCGAGAGTCTATATAACAGCACGCCCATGGCAGAACTGCGCACTGACGGGACGCATGTAGGTCTTCCTGAAGGACAGATGGGCAACAGCGAAGTAGGTCACTTGAATATAGGTGCTGGGCGAATCGTGTATCAAGATCTGCAGCGGATTAATAAGGCCGTTCAAGACGGTGAGTTAGCCCAAAATTCTGTGCTCCTTAAAGCTATTTCTCTGGCCAAAGAAGGACGAAGAATCCATCTTATTGGACTGCTTTCGGATGGGGGGGTTCATTCTTCTCAGGCTCATGTTCATGGGCTGCTTGACATCCTTCATGAGCATGGGTTGAAGGATGTTTTCGTGCACGCATTCATGGATGGCCGCGATACAGATCCTTCCCATGGATTAAAGTATACGGGAGCTCTTCTTGAACACATGAAGAAGTCTACAGGAAAGCTCGCGAGTATGATAGGGCGCTATTATGCAATGGACCGTGATAAGAGATGGGAGCGGGTGAAATTGGCGTACGATCTTTTGATCAAAGGAGAAGGCGAGAAGATGAGCGAGCCTTTAAAAGCCTTGCAAGCTTCCTACGATAAGGGTATTAGCGATGAATTTTTAGAAGCTCATGTAGCTGTAGAAAACGGAAAATCCATTGGCAGTATTCAAGAAGGGGATGTGGTCATTAGTTTCAATTTCAGGACAGATAGATGTCGTGAGATTACGGAGGTATTAACCCAAAAAGATATGCCTGAGCAGGGCATGAAAAGATTAAAGCTCCATTATTTCACCATGACGAGATATGATGAGACGTATGTGGGTGTGGAGTCTTTCTTTACCAAGGATAACCTCAGCATGACTTTAGGCGAAGTGGTGAGCAATGCTGGTGCTTCTCAAGTACGTATTGCTGAAACAGAGAAATATCCGCACGTTACGTTTTTCTTTTCAGGAGGGAGAGAAGCAGTGTTCCCTAATGAGAGCAGAATCATGATTCCTTCTCCTAAAGTAGCAACCTATGATTTGCAGCCTGAGATGAGCTCTGTAAAAGTTACTGAAGCCATTTGTAAAAACATTAAGGAGGTATCGCCTGATCTTATCATTTTGAACTTTGCGAACCCCGACATGGTAGGTCACACGGGTATTCAAGAGGCTGTCATTAAAGCTGTTGAAGCAACGGATAGATCGGTGGCTAAAGTGGTGAAAGCAGGAAAAGAAATGGGCTATGAGTTCATAATCATCGCAGATCATGGAAATGCAGAGTTGAACATTTTACCAGATGGAAGTCCGCACACTTCGCATACTACGAACCCTGTTCCGGTGTTCTACATTGGGGATAAATTCACTAAGATTCAGAACGGAATTTTGGCTGATGTAGCGCCTAGTTTATTGGCCATAATGAACATCGCCCAGCCATCAGAGATGACCGGGCGAAGTATTCTTGCTTAAGAAAAGCTCGTTACCTCAATATAGTAAAGGAGCCTTTCTCAGATTCTCCGTTATTGTATTGAACGGTATAGAAATACGTTCCTGAAGGCTCATCTTGTGGCTTCCACTCTGGAAGACTCGTCTGCTTTAGAAGATTTCCCCAACGGTTATAGATCGACATAGTTCCAGGAGTATTGATCAAGCGATACACAATGAAGGAGTCATTCATCTCATCTCCATTGGCTGAAACCACATTGGGAACAAAACAACTTCTCGCTTCTACAGTATCGGCATCAGAAGCTGTCGCTACCACTGATCCAGCTTGAGAGCTACACCAGTCATCCATTTGTAATTCGAGCACATACAGGGCCTCTGGGTTCATAATCTGATCCTCGATGAATCCTACGGCTGTTCCTATTCCTGTGAATGGGAAAGGCTCAATAACCAAAGGAAGTCCGCCTCCTACGGTCCAGCTATAGATGTATGGCGGATATCCTCCAGAGCTTACTATAGTCAGATCCAAGACTTGATCTGTACAGATGAAATCATTCATGTTCGTAGTGACTGACATAGGCTCTGGGAAAGCAACCGCAATAGTATCATGAGCTATACGTGTAGGGTCACAGTTATCAGAGAAGGATAGGAAATAAAGCACTTGACCATCCTCATCGAATGGATAACTAACCTGAGGATCCACAGTGATCAAAGCTTGATCTGGTTGACCTATTCCATACTCATCAGTCCATGTGTAAGTAAAGGGTGAGGTTCCTCCGAAGTTCTGCGCGGTCAATTCATGACCTAATCCAGGACAATATTGACCTTCTGATTCAATAGTAACCTGCGGATATGGCGGAATGAAATTGGCTACCAAGCTTTGTTGGGGGTCATTCATAGCTCCGCAAAAATCTACAATGATTAAATCATAAATGAGAGTATCCAAGAAATTGACGGGAACAGCTGATAGGTATGGATTATCCTCATAAACCAAATCTCCCTCTAGATACCATCCGTAGGTAAACGGCCCCACTCCGGGGAATTCAGGTACGAGCAATAGTTCTGCAGAATCCTTAGGGCAATAAATATATTCTTGGTCAGCGATCACTGGGAATGTATAGCTGTCAATAATGGCGACACATGCCGTATCTAACACGGTGTATGTCCCGAATTCACTATCTGATTCACTGATTTCAATACATATATATTCAACATCTTCAGCTACACCATCAGGAATGGTGATGATTCCAAACAAGGAATCAGTTTGTCCAGGAAGCATATAAAGGAAAGTAGGTAGAGGTTGATAATCAAATCCATAGGTGGCAGTACTGTCATTGATCAGATAATTCAAGACATAGAATGCCGAGTCAGCTGAACATGGTCTAGAGATTCTAGCCACTGCCGTATCACAGGTGCTGCTTATCTCTACTAAGCCAAGAGGGAAAAGACTTTGCAAGGTTAATCCTGCTGGCTCAGCGCTGAAGCTTCCTGCTTCCAAGAATACTGCTGAGTCGAACGCAGTATCACCGCCATCTCCTATTCCAAGCGTGATGTGATAGCTCTCTCCACAGTTAACAATGGCCCTAGCGGTTAATATCACAGTTCGTCCATCATACTCGTAGGTGTTGGTCACGTTAGGTGTGTAGAAGATATTGTAATCAGCCCAGTTAGGGTCTATATCGCTGCAATTCGCATCTTGTCCATTACTCCCTACCACACCTGGGTTTACTGTATTGATGGAAACTGGAGTACTTGTATAAAGTGTGGGATCTGCTGGGTCTGGGATTAATGCGATGTTTTCATTTACATAGACTCCTCCAGCAGGATTAGTACCTGACAAAAAGAATCCGAAAACGTCATTCACCGTTCCGCACACATATTCTTCATATTCCTCAGAAGCGAAGACATAGTTGAAGGTTAATGTATCTCCTTGCGGAATGAAATCGAATTCTATAATCACTTGATCATTAACGCTGAAAGGAGTCAGTGCTTCTAAAGGAGCGAAGGTGTAGTTATCACCTGCGCCTGGTAAACTGGATCCACCACCGATATTTGGCTGTGAAGCCATGTTGATATTACCGGTTCCCAAAATCATTCCGTAGCCAAGCCCAATGTCTTGATTGGCATCACTAAATCCGCCCACTTGAATATGGAGTTGATTCCCTGGCATGCCATTTACCATTACATTAGAGACAGAAACACCTTCTCCTACGAGAACATCTTGGATCCAGGAGGTAACGGTCTCATTTCCGTTGACCACCACTTGAGATTGGATGGTATACGCGCAAAATAAGCTGAGTAGAATGGATAGAATTCTCTTCATGGTTGTTTTTATAGTTGGTCAAAGATAAGGTTAGCTACTAATTATGGCTTGAGTAGTTCTGCCTGAGCTGAGATTCCTATCGCAACACGACAACATCCCCTTTCAAGTCATAGAATCTCCCATCAACTCCTTCTGCTCTGATGGTATAGGCATAGATGCCATCTTGGGAAAAGTATTTTCCCTCTTCTACTCCAGCTCCATTCCAGGGGATATCTACATCTTCGGTTTGGAAAATAAGTTCTCCCCAACGGTTGAAGATACTGAGTTCATAACGAATGATGTCATGAGTGATGACTTTGAACAAATCATTGACCCCATCTCCATCAGGACTAAAAGCATTAGGAACAAAAACACTGCTAGGTGGGTGAGTCTCTGTGAACACGGAATCCCGGCAGCCCACTGAATTCTCTATCGCTAAGGAGACAACATGGTCATTCAGATCAGTATAAGGCATCAATAAATCTTCATCCTCAGAGATTAGTTCTTGGTCAAGATACCAGAAATAGGACAGACTGTCACCAGGCATGCTAAATGACGTATTCATTGTCGAAAAGCCATAATAATCAGTAAGTTCCAGTTGGAATCCAGCGGCTACAGGAAGGATGACCATCTCAGTAATCGCTACTGTTTCATTTCCGCAAGCATCTGTAATGGTAACAGCATATGCAGTACTGACTTCTGGATTGTCATAAGAAATGGCATCACCAGGCCCGTTATGGGTCCAGAGATATGTGTATGGTACAATGCCGTTTTCAGGTAGGGCTGTGAGGGTAACGAGGTCACCAGGACATCCTGCTCCTGATCCATCAATGTAAACAGTAGGATAGGAATATGGAGCAAGCGTCACTATTATTGAGTCCATGCCAACTTGGTTACAACCATCCGTGGCTTTCAATACAAATGTGTCTTCATCTATTGTCAGCGCTGAGACGCTAGTTCCCATGCCAACAAGAACACCACTCTCATACCATCCAATAGTAAGTGCGCCCTGACCGCCTGTGATGGAACCAGCGATAAGATTTACTTCAGGATTACCACAGATTAAAGTCTGATCAGATCCTGCTTGGACACTAATAGGTGCCGCTTCTAAGTATGTCAATATAGTCGTATAGCTGTTTTCAAAACCACATTCATCACTGACTGAAAGGGTCACGTAGGAGCTGCTTTCTGTCCCGACAATCACAGTGGGCCCGGGGCCAAGAGCTATCCCATCCTGATCCCATGACAAGATCAAATCACCTTGTCCACCGCCAACATTCAATGGAATTATTTCTGTTTCTAATAAGAGACAATTCAAAGAATATGCTGGAGGAAGATTCACAGAAATGAGTTCATAAGGAAGGGTGATTACATCTAGAATATCCATGGCTTGTGCCCCGCAGCCATCAGTCAGAGTTAAGGAAATAGAAATATCACTATCCGTGGTCCAGTCCAAGCTTGGAGCAGTGCTCACAATGGCACCATCAACAGTCCATTCATAATTCAAGAATCCATTTCCACCAATAGCAGTCAATGGGATAATGCTAACGACATCTTCTGAGCAATCCAAGGTGATATCAGCAGGCAGTATTGCTTCCACTGGAGGATTAACAGGAACATCCACTAAATAAGTGATTTCAAAGGGCTCTGCTGTGCAGGTATCTGTCACGGTGAGCGTGTAACCAGTCGTGACGAGAGGGGAGACCTCTATATTAGAAACATCTTCTCCGCTTTCCCAAGCATATTCATATAGTCCTATGCCGCCACTAGGGGAGCCACCTATAATCACGGATTCATTGCAGTCAATACTGTACGAGGTGAACGGCATATTGATAGGCCCTGCATCATCTTGAATGTAAAACACAAATTCATTGACCTGAGGCAGTCCACAGACCATTTCAGTGAATTGTATGATGAGGTCCTCTTGCCCCTCTGCCAATGCATCTTCCAAGCCAATCAAGGTGAGTTCTACCGTGGTTGAACCAGCGGGAAAATTCACAGATGTAGGAAGCAAGGCATAGTCAACACCATTAATTGCTGTCCCAGCATAAGTCACATTGATGACCTCCTCTTCATCGAGGTTAGCAAACCTTACAAAGGCAATCGTGCCTGTATAACATCCCTCGAAGACTAAATCAGGGCTAATGGCATTAGGGAAGTCGAAGCTCAAGTCTAATGCAATGGATTGATTGGTCTGAAAACTCCCTTCTTGAAGAAAAACTGCTGAATCATAGGCTGAATCACCCGCATCAGCTAAAACGATTTTGATGTGATAAGTGCTGCCACATTCTACAACGGCAAAGGCATTAAGCACAGTGGTCAATCCGTCATATTGGATGTAATATTCCTCTTCGTCATAAGGGGCTTCATTTCCATCCCCATTTGCTACATAATATTCACAGTTTTCGCACGGGCCGGTATTCGCATTCCCGTTATTGATATTATTGATGGAGACCTCGGTATTACTTCCAGGAAGCGTGGCTATGTTGATGGATCCGCCAGGAAATCCTGCAGGACTGCTAAATGTTCCTGTGATTCCAGGACCAGCCAAGAAAAAGCCGAAAACATCATTGTAGATGTCGTTAGCAAACTCTGGAAATTCTTCAGACGCAAAAACGTAGTTGAACGAGAGAGAATCCCCTTGAGGAATGAAATCGAACTCAAGAACAGCAGCATCGAATGTCCCGAAGTTCGTGAATTCATCGAGGTCAGTGTCTCCTGAAAGATTTAAACCTGCATCTGGGAAAGTTGAACTGGTTGTATTATTGGGTCCCACAGCACCAACAACTTCACCGCAAGCGAGAATCATTCCTGAGCTGATGCCCACATTCGCATTATCACTATTGAAATACCCTACTTGGACAGAAACATCATTAGCAGGAAGGCCATTAAAGGTCACATTACTCACTTGAACACCACCTCCTAAGAGAATTTGTTCAACATACCATTGTACGGATTGAGTGTTTTGAACGTCAAGCTGGGCAAGAGACGGGAGACAAAGAAAAACGTAAAAAATGCCCAGTATAAGTGTTTTCATGTTCCGCTAGCGTAAGTCTAGATTATCAAAGATAAACCTTTCTTACTTTATGAACAAATGATTGTTGAAACCTATCTTACCATGGTCACAGTCCCCTTGAAATCAAGTTGTTGTCCATCTAAGAGACGGGCTCTAATACGATAGGCATAAGTGCCATTCTCTCCATAATAAACGCTGTTCTGGCGACCTTTGCCATTCCAGGACTCTTCGATATTGTCTGTATAGAAGACGTACTGTCCCCATTTATTGAAGATGAATAGTTCATACTCCACCACGCCTTCACCTACAATTACGAATCGGTCATTAAGACCATCATTATTAGGGGAGAAACTATTAGGGATGTAAAGAACCGGAGGTGCAGTGATATCTAGATGAGTGCTGTCTTTGCATCCTATCCCATTGATTAAAGTAAGAGAGATGGTCTGATTTTCTAACTGATAATAAATGTGTGTAGGAGAAATCTCCTCGCTGATGTCTCCATCTCCGAAGTACCAAGTATACATGAGCGTATCAGAGTTTATGGCCGTGGATTTATTCTCCAAAACAACGCCATAATAATCAGTCACTTCAGCTAGGAATCTTGCCTCTACTTGGGAAACTTTGACTAATACTTGTGCAGATTCAGTATTCAAACAAAGGTCTGTAACACTGACAGTATAGAACGTATCTTCTCTGGGGGCTACGTCTATTGCTGTTTGTGGGGCATTGTAATAAGACCATTCATATTCGAAAGGAGGCTCTCCTCCTGAGGCCAATACTTCCAACTGCGCAAGCCCTCCAAGACATATCGTGGTATCCTGCGACATCTCTATGAGGATAGGAATGATAGGTACTTCAACCAGCATATCATCTTCAGCAGTAGATCCACAGCCATCCATAAGGACTAGGGTCAATATACCCATACTTGTTGCAGTATAAGTCAATGTGCTGTTCGTGCCTAGTTCATCACCATTCTGAACCCAAGAATAAAAATATGTTCCATCACCTCCACCTATTGAAATAGGGGAGAAAACGGTCTCTTCAAGACAGGTTAACTCAGCCGAATCGGGAATATCCACAGTGACTGGAGGGTAGACAGGCACTGTCACGGTTACTGTATCTGCATTGCTCCCGGCATTACATGTATCTGTGACCAGGAGGTAATAATTCGTAGTGAAGCCGGGACTCACTTCTAAGGGGTTTGTATTTCCTCCGTTACTCCAGTTATACTGGTATTGGCCATATCCTCCTTCAACCGTTACAACGAGGTCTATTACATCTCCACAGTCAATGTCATAATCCTCAGTACTGACTAAAAGAGGAGCAGGATCATCACTTACATAAAAAGTGAATTCTGACGTGATGCTTCCAGAACAGGCAGAAACGCTAGTATTGGAAATGCTTAAGAAAACCTCTTCTAAGCCTTCAGTAAGGTTGTCGATGATGGCGCTCACATTCAAAGTGAATAAGCTGTCTCCCGCTGGGAAGGTGAAGCTGCTAGGAATCGTAGTGAAGTCTATTCCATTCTGCCCTACTCCAGTTATATTCAATTCTACTATCGCTTCTTCATCTATTCCATTGCTTCTAGAAAAGGTCAAAACACCGAATCCGCAATTCTCATAAAGGATTCCGTCCAATGCTGGACCAATGGATGAGAATAGACCAGCAGAAATAGCTAAACTGGACTGGAAACTTCCTTCCTGCAAGAATACCGCAGAGTCAAATGAGCTATCCATGGCATCGCCTATTGCAAGTTTGATGTGATACGTCTGCCCGCATTGCACGATAGCAAATGCCTCAAGAACAATCGTTTGACCATCCATTGCCTCAGTTTCAATGTCGCAATTGTCTTGATAATATTCACAGTTCACACATGGTCCTGAAGGGCCTCCTAACCAGCAATCTCCGTTTCCATTATTGACGTTATCTATCGTCACTGGAGTAGTTGTTCCTGGAATAAGAGCAATGTTCCTAGATCCTCCTGGAAAACCTGCCGGAGCAGAAAAACTTCCTGCGATACCTGGGCCGGCAAGGAAGAATCCGAAGGCATCGTTAAAGGAATTCACGTATTCAGGGTATTCTTCAGATCCAAAAATATAGTTGAAGCGAAGCGTATCTCCTGTTGGAATGAAATCGAACTCTAGTATTGCTTGGTCATTGATATTCTCACCTGATAGTGTCTCTAAGTCGGTATCACCACCTTGAGGATTTTGAACTCCTATGGTCGTGGATGTTCCAACCATCACTGAATCTCCACCCCAATCAACCCCTACCACAGCTCCTGATGAAAGGACTAATCCACTTTCTAGGTCAATGTAGCTTCCATTGCTTTGGAAATACCCGCACTGCGTGTTCACGGTATTAGCAGATGCTCCGTTGAACGTGATATTGCTTGCAGTTACACCAGCGCCAAGAAGTACATTCTGAACATACCATTCTACGGTCTGATTACTCTGTACGTCCAATTGGGCCTGACCAAGAACAACAAGGCAAGAAAGTAAAATGGTGGAAATAATATGACGTGAAGTGGTCATTTACAAGGAATTGGAATCAGTGCTATCTATCAAAAATACGCCTTTATTCCTTTTGACGTGTGAAAAGGGCCAGGGGGGGCTGTCTTTTTTGGCCAATATGGGGGTCCTATCATTCCTGCGGCTTCCTTTTCTAAGCATGTATATTTGCTCCACTCCCGTATTAAAGAACATTCATGAACGATTATATAGAGAAAAACAAGGAACGATTCATCGAAGAATTGAAAGCATTACTTCGAGTTCCTTCTGTCAGTGCTGACCCTGCTTTTAAGCAAGATGTATTGAAAATGGCCGAATTGACCAAGAAAGCCCTACTCGATGCGGGAGCTGATATGGCCGAATTGTGTGATACTCCCGGGTACCCTATTGTATATGCAGAGAAGATCATAGATCCCTCTAAGCCTACAGTACTTGTATACGGGCATTATGATGTGCAACCTGCTGATCCACTAGAATTATGGGACAGCCCTCCATTTGAGCCAGTGCTTAAAGAAGGAAAGATATATGCCAGAGGGGCGGCTGATGATAAAGGCCAAGTATACATGCACGTGAAAGCGTTCGAGATGATGATGCGCACTGACTCTCTTCCTTGCAACGTGAAATTCATGATTGAAGGGGAAGAAGAAGTGGGAAGTAAAGGCCTGAGTTGGTTCGTTCCAAGAAATAAGGAGAAATTGAAGTCTGATGTCATCTTGATTTCAGATACTTCAATAATAGCAGATGATATTCCATCCATCACCACAGGGCTGCGTGGGCTCAGCTATGTTCAAGTAGAGGTTACGGGACCTAAGCGTGATCTGCACAGTGGAATTTATGGCGGGGCTGTGGCTAATCCCATCAATATCCTGTGTGACATGATTTCTGACCTTATTGATAGGGATGGTCAAATCACTATTCCTGGGTTCTATGATGACGTTGCTAATCTTTCAGCGGAAGAACGGACAGAAATGAACAAGGCTCCGTTCAGTTTGGACGACTATAAGAAGGAACTTGATGTGAAGGCGGTGAAAGGGGAGAAAGGCTATACCACTATAGAACGTGCGAGTATCAGACCTACGCTTGATGTGAATGGAATTTGGGGTGGATATATTGGTGAAGGCGCAAAAACCGTTCTACCTGCAAAGGCATTTGCAAAAATCTCTATGAGACTAGTTCCGAATCAAGAATCTGAAAAAATCACGAAGTTGTTCCAAGAATACTTCGAAAGTGCTGCTCCTGACTATGTGACCGTGAAAGTGTATCCGCATCATGGTGGAGAAGCTGTGGTTACGGCTATAGATTCTAAAGCATATAAAGCCGCAAGCAAGGCCATGGAAACTACCTTTGGAAAGAAACCTATTCCTACACGTGGTGGTGGTAGCATACCTATCGTAGCCTTGTTTAAGAAAGAATTAGGATTGGATTCCATCCTCATGGGATTCGGGCTTGATTCTGATGATATTCATAGCCCTAATGAGAGTTACGGAATCTTTAATTATTTGAAAGGAATAGAAACCATCGCTCACTTCTTCAAAAATTTCGCAGAATGAAAGCTACTTTTTCGAAAAGAACATGGCCTTTTTTCGCTTTTATTTTTCTGCTCATATCCATGAGCTCATGTCAAGTGGAAAATGTCGAATTTGTTGATATTTCTTCTGTGCAAGTGAAGGACATGAATGCCAATGAAATGTTTCTTGATGTAAGAGCAACATTGAATAACCCGAACAATTTTGCCATTAAAATCATCGAATCAGATCTTGATTTGTTTCTTGAAGGAAGCAATATGGGGAAAGCTAGACTTATTGAATCATTTACTTTGGAAGGAGGAGAGAAGGCATATGACCTAAAAGTGAGGGCTGAAGGAAAGAACTTGCAGATGAAGATGATCCCTTTAATACTAAGCGCTGCTCTTACCGGAAAAGTGACCGTGAAATTAGATGGTGATATCACTGGAAGGGTAGCTCTTATGAAAAAGAAAGTAAATGTGAGTATCACAGAAGAAGTGAAATTCAAGAAGGAATCATGAGGGTTCTTTTAGCTTTTTTTCTTATTCCATTTCTGAGTACTTGTCAATCTCCCCAATCGTCCATGGATCATAAAGAAACGCATGCCCATACGAATAGACTGAGCAAGGAGACTTCACCCTATCTCTTGCAGCATCAGCATAATCCTGTGGATTGGTATCCATGGGGAGAAGAGGCTTTTGCCAAGGCGAAAGCGGAGAATAAATTGATGCTCATCAGCATAGGTTATTCTTCTTGTCACTGGTGTCACGTGATGGAGCATGAAAGCTTTGAAGATGATTCGGTGGCTAAGGTCATGAACGATAACTATGTCTGTATTAAAGTGGACAGAGAAGAGCGACCTGATGTGGATCAGGTGTATATGAATGCGGTGCAGCTTATGACCGGCCGAGGAGGGTGGCCATTAAATTGCTTCGCGTTGCCTGATGGAAAACCAGTTTTCGGAGGAACTTATTTTTCTAAAGAACAATGGCTTGATGTCTTGGATAAGTTGCAAAGCACATGGAAAACCCAACCACAAGAAGTTTTTGATTATGCCCAGAAACTCACGGATAGCGTGAGCCAAAGTGACCTCATTCAGGTAAGTGAAAAAAAGGCTGAGTTCGAAATAGCTACGATAGAACAGACGGTGAGGCAATGGAAAAAGAGCTTGGATTATACTGAAGGAGGCTCAGATCGCAGCCCTAAATTCCCTATGCCTAATAACTACCTTTTTCTTCATCGCTATGGACATTTGACAAAGGATAAAGAGTTGATAGGTCAAGTCTATCTCACCTTAGATAAGATGGCCTTTGGTGGAATCTATGATCAGGTACGAGGGGGCTTTTCTAGATACTCCACAGATGCATTATGGAAAGCTCCACATTTTGAGAAAATGCTCTATGATAATGGGCAATTGCTTTCCCTTTATTCGGAGGCATACCAATCAAGCAAGAAAGAACTGTACAAGGAAACGGTGTATCAAACATTCGATTGGCTCATGGCTGAAATGTGCAGTATAGAAGGGGCTTTTTATTCGGCTCTGGATGCTGATAGTGAAGGGGAAGAAGGGAAGTTTTATGTCTGGTCTGAAGAGGAATTGAAACAGCTTTTGGGTGAGGATTTTAACTTTGCTCAAAAGCTTTATAACATCAATTCGAAAGGGAGATGGGAGCATGGAAATTATATTCTATTGCGCGATATGAGTGAGAAGGAATTCTTGGCCAAAGAGAAAATAGAAAAAGAGGAATTCGAATCCCGCAAAGCGCGCATAGATGCTGCCCTGCTCAAAGCTCGTGAATCGAGAGTTAGACCAGGCTTGGACGATAAATCCTTGACATCTTGGAATGCAATCACCATCATGGGATTAGTGGATGCTGCGGTGACTTTTGATGACGATAAATTCTTGGATGCCGCGCTAAAAAATGCGGAATTCATCTGGAAAAAACAACATCGTACGGACGGTGGATTAAACCATAGTTATAAGGATGGTAAATCTACCATCAATGGCTACTTAGAGGATTATAGCTTTACTGCTCAAGCTTTCGTTTCCTTATATCAAGCTACGCTAGACGAATTATGGCTGCATCGTGCTGATGAGCTCGCAGCTTACGCAGTGCAGCATTTTCATGACCCAAGCTCTGGAATGTTCTTCTTCACTTCGGATGAGGATCCGCCATTAATCACGCGTAAGATGGAAGTGGATGATAATGTCATTCCAGCTTCTAATTCAAGCATGGCTCATGTGCTTCACACGCTTGGAACATACTATGAGCGCCAAGAGATGCTTGACATGTCCTTAACCATGTTGAACAACATTCAGACGCGTATTCCTGAATATGGCGGAGGATATTCTAACTGGGCTATGCTCATGCTTCATGAAGTGTTTCCTTATTATGAATTGGCTGTAATGTCTAAAGATCCTGCTAAAGAAATCAGGGCTTTCTCATCTACGTTTATCCCGAATAAACTCTTCATGGGAGCTAAGAACGATAAGTCATCTATACCCTTGCTTGAATTTAAATACGTGGAAGGGGAGACTATGATTTATGTCTGTGTAGAGAAGACGTGTCAGATTCCTGTGAGCACTTTAACGGAAGCGTTGAAACAGATAGACTAGATTAACTTCTTAGGCGGCTTCGCGAGAAATTCTTTCAGGTAGAACGGCTCGAAATAAGCTACATCTTCGAACATTTTTTCCTCGAAAGCGCACTGAGAAAGCACAGCCATTGACCATGCTGCAGGGATTACATCATCTATGAAATGGGCATTGGATCGCTGCTCGAATAGATGTCGGCACTTGTCCATTCCGTCTCCAAAGAAATAGACCGGATTTTTTATAAGCTCCTCTGCGAAGGAATCTTCTTCAAGGACATGGGCCTGTACTTTTTCAAGTTCATTGAATTCACTTGAGTAGGCTGCTGTGTAAACTTCCATTCTCCTTGCATCAATCATTGGTCTTAGGAGGGCTTGTGCATTTAGGGAGCTCTTAGAAGCCGCATTCACAGCCATAATCTGTAAGGTGGGTAAAGCAATCAGCGGAATCTTTCTTGCGTAGCAAATTCCTTTCACGGCACTCACGCCTATGCGCAATCCCGTGTACGACCCAGGTCCTTTTCCGACTGCAACAGCGTCTAGGTCTTTCCACATAATTCCAGCTTCATCGAGCACAGATTGCAAGAGGTCATGCAACTGTTCTGCATGCTTATATCCTTCCTGTTTGATCTGGATTTTAGAAATGACCATGCCATTATTAGCCACTGCTGCCGTGCAAGCTTTCGTGGAAGTATCTGTGCAGAGAATGAGACTCATTCCTCTTTTTCTGATTCTTTCATGAGCTCTACTTCCATGCCTTCTTCTAGCTCTCTAGAGACAGTGGCGTACGGTCCTGAAATCACCGTTTCACCTTCTGCTAATCCATGGACAATCTCTATGTATCTATTGTCTTGAATTCCAGTTTTTACTGGGCGAATATGTGCTTTTCCATCTTTCAAAATGAATACACATTCTATAAGTTCGTTCTCTTCAGGACGTTCCCGCACTTCTTTTTTGCGTGCCATTCGCTCCTTGAAACTTTCAATCTTGGTGGTGTCTGTTCTAGTGGTTACAGATTCTATGGGGACGCTTTGAACACCTTTTTTAGAATCGGTATTGATATCTACTGTGGCTGACATTCCCGTCCTGAATGGATTAGCCAGGTTAGGATTCTTTGTCAAAAGATCAGCGTAGGAATCAGGGAGAATTCTGATTTTCACAGAGAAGTTCGTGATCTGATCCGCGCTCATCATTCCTGATGCATTAAATGCTGCATTGGAAATTTCTGTCACGACTCCTTTGAATTTTCTATCCAGATACGCATCTACCTCTATGCTTGCTGTATCGCCCATACTCACTCTCACAATATCACTTTCATTGACCTCTACATCTACTTCCATGAGGTCAAGATTAGAGACACGCATAATCTCAGTACCTATGGTTTGAATAGTTCCAAGCACTGTTTCTCCCTCTTCAACTCTTAACGCAGTGATTACCCCATCATTCGGGGCGTAGATGCGAGTTCGGGCAAGGTTGTCTCTTGCTTCTTTCTGTGTTGCCTCTGCACTTTTTACAGAATACTGAGCACCACTTACACTCTCTAGAGCCGCTGTTTGCTCGGCTTGTGCGACCAAATAAGATGCATCGGCTTGATCCATTTCTGATTGGGAAATAACTCCTTGTTTAAATAAATCTTGGCTTCGCGTGTAGCTTTTTCCTTGATTTACGAATTGGGCTTCTGCTTGTGCCGCACGTGCTCTAGCATTTGCAAAACTGGCCCTGCTGGTATTCATAGTAGCTGTTGCTCTGCTGAGGTTTGCATCAAGAAGATCAGGAATCAAGGTGATTAAAAGATCACCTTTTTTCACTTCATCTCCTTCTTTTACATGCACAGTCATCACTTTTCCTGAGACTTCAGGACTGATCTTCACATCCATTTCAGGTTGAATCTTTCCATTGGCCGAAACAAGTTCTACCAGGTCGCGCTTCTTTACATCTTCTGTCTTTACTTTCTTGGCATCACCTCCGCTGCATGCTGAAACGAGGATGAGAATGGAGAGGATGGACAGACTTGAATAATAGGTTCTCATGTGGTTGGCTTATAGGTCAATGGTCTTACCCATATAGAAATCAATGATTGTCAATTTGAATAGCAAATCATAACGTGCTCTGATTAACTGTGTCTCTGCAATGGCTAGTCTACTCTTGGCATCATTGAACTCCACAGGATTAATCATCTCTTGCTCAAAACGTTTTTCAGCGTTGTCGAAGTTTAATCTGACCGCAGCTACAGATCGTTCCGAGGCAGAAAAACTTCTTCGCGCAGCCAATACATCTGCATGGGCCTGTTGCACATCTTGTAGGAGCTGATTCTTTGCGCTTTGCTCATCTAGTTTTGACAATTGATAATTCAGTTTCGCGCGGGATATGTCAGAGCTGACTTGCATGCGATTGAATATGGGAATGGTCAAACTTAAGCTCATTGATTGGTTAAAATTGTCATCCAATTGCTCGCTGAATTCCTTGGTCTGATAATCTTCATAAGAGACCCTAGGACTCACTACTTCGTCCAATGAACTCTCTACATATCCTATAGTCTGAATATCAATCATTGGAATACCCAAACCTATGATGTTATTCCCTGAATAACCAGAGCCTAGTGACCCGCTCATGGTGATGTATGGACTGCGACCTCCTCTGGCAATGTCCAGATTCACATCACTGCTTTCTACACGAAGTGTGGCAGCTCTAATCTGTGGTAATTGTCCGCTGGCTGAAGAATAGATTTCTAGTGGTTCTGGAACTTCTTTGTCCAGATCCATATGGATTACATCAGGTCCTTGAAGTTTGAATTCGGCATATTCTTCAGGGGTTAATAGAAGGACAGTAGATAACCCTAACATGCTTATTACCAAGTTGTTCTGTGTATTGGTGAGGTTAAGCTGATCGCTCGCCAACTGTGATTCTAAGTCGAAAAGATTATTCCTTGCTGCTTGCCCTGCGTCAACTAGCCTTTTCATCCTATCAGCCTGCCTCTGACTGATGGCGACTTGTTCTTCAGTGGCTTTTAGTTGCTCTTCATTGAGAAGAATAGAAAGAAAAGCTTGGGCGACAAAGAGGGAGATGTCGTTCTGTGTTCTGCGCAGATCTTCTTTGCTAGCTGCGAGATCTGTTTTGCTTTTCTTGATGTTGTTCTGCAATGTGAATCCCCTATAAAGTGTCACATTGCTTGAAAGGAAGAGATTGTTATTTCGAACTCTATCTGTTGCAAACTGATTTGTAAAAGGGTCAATGGTCTGACCCCAGTTATATCCGTGCGTGGCCCCCCCATTTAAACTTGGGAGAAGGCTGTACCTATTCTGCCTAAGGGTTATCTCCGAGACCTCTAAGTTCAGCTCTCCTTTTTGGATATCAATGTTACGTTCCCATGCTGTACTGATACAGCGGCTGAGATCCCAACCTTCTTGGCTATAGGATTGAATCGAACTAGAAAGGACGAGAATGAAAAGTGAATGCTTGAGATTCAATGGACTAGGGTATTTGCTAATGTTTGCTAAAATAAACACTTGTTAAGACATGGTCACAGCGCTTGGACAGACGGTGAGGGCTTTCTTTGAATGGAAAGATTCAGCTTCCCTTGGCCCAAGTAGTGCCATCCGTACCATCTTTCAAGCTGATTTGAAGGCTTGCAAGTTTATCTCTAATGGCATCAGAAAGGGCAAAATCCTTATTCGTTCTGGCTTCCTTGCGCATCTCAATAAGCACTTCCATTAAGGATGAGCCAAGGTCATCTCCAGTGCTTGCATTGCTTTCTTCCTGCAATCCCATGACCTTGAAAAGATAATCATCAAAGAGCTGAATAAGTGCTGTTTTATTCGCCTCATCTATTTTCTGTTGGCCAGCTTTTACAAGATTGATGTTCTTCACCGCGTCAAACAATACTGAGATAAGAATGGGCGTATTGAAGTCATCGTTCATAGCTGTTTCACAGCGTGAACGCAGGTCAGTCACATCTACGTCATTGCTAGAAGAAACAGGAAGATCCTGAAGTTCTTTCCAGCCAATCATCATGCGCTGATGTGCTTTTTCTGAGGCTTGCAGGGCGGTATTGGAAAAATCCAAGGTGCTGCTGTAATGTCCCATGAGCATGAAGAACCGCACCGTCATGGGAGAATAGCCTTTGTCCAAGAGCTTATGATCTCCTGTGATCAATTCCTCTGGTGTGAATCCGTTGCCCTCTGACTTGGACATCTTACGCCCATTCACGGTGAGCATATTGGTATGTATCCAGTAGTTCACCGGCTTCTTTCCGTAGCTGCCTTTATTCTGCGCTATCTCGCATTCATGATGCGGAAACTTCAGATCCATTCCACCACCGTGTATATCGAAAGTGTCTCCTAGATACTTCCTGCTCATCACCGAACATTCTATATGCCATCCTGGAAAGCCATCACCCCAAGGGGAGGGCCATTTCATGAGATGCTCTGGTTCGGCTTTTTTCCAGAGGGCGAAGTCCAGTGGATTACGCTTATCCGCTTGACCATCTAATTCACGGGAATTGCTCATCAAGTCATCCAACTTACGGCCTGATAATTCTCCATAAGGTTCTTTCTCAGCGTATTTGAGCACATCGAAGTAGACAGAGCCATTTTTCTCGTAAGCCAATCCATTGTCCAATAAAGACTGGGACATTTCTATCTGCTCTATAATATGGGCTGTGGCTGTAGGTTCTATGCTGGGAGGGAGTATGTTAAAGAGGCGCATGACATCATGGAAACCATTGGTGTAGCGCTGCACTACCTCCATGGGCTCCAAATTTTCTAGCCGAGCCTTCTTGCCTATCTTGTCTTCCCCTTCATCAATGTCACCTACGAGGTGCCCCACATCAGTGATGTTACGCACGTAGCGCACTTTATAGCCCAAGAAAAGAAGGTAGCGATAGATGACATCGAAGGACAGGAATGTCCTCACATTTCCTAGATGAACATCAGAATAAACAGTGGGGCCACAGACGTACATTCCCACATGTCCTTCGACAATAGACTTGAATGTTTCTTTATTCCCCGACAGGGTATTCTGAATGACCAAGGCTTTATTCATTCAGCAAAGAAAAGATTTTGGGACGAAGGATTTTTAGCCCTGGGTGAATTCTTCATGTTTAACAAGTGAACAAAAAGACCGCTCAATTGTCGGTTACCATAAAGTATTTTTTCCCTTGACCTCTTTGTCCTTTGCACACAAGCTTTACTAACCATTTCAATAGATTCAGTTCTGCAAAACGGGATAGTCATCAAAAGCGCTGAGTGGACTATGGAAAATTGTGTGCTGGTGTTTGGTTGACTGTTCTTATGCACGTATGTTGAGGGCAAATCGAAAAACCATGAAACCTTCATGGTTACATACTTAGTGGTGGTTCCGGCAGTGGTTCTTCAACAACTGGTCAAATAGCCTATTTCCGAGAGGGCGAGCCGCTCATTGAAAGAGAAGGATGGGGCGGTGACTTGCGATTGATTATGAGACCCATCATTAAAGCTAATGGTCAAATAATAGTTGCTCAAGCAATTAGTGAAATAGACTACCCCAACTCTTCAGACCCTCTTTGGAACTATAGATTTATCAGAATCTATGAGTTCAATGTCGAAACGGAAGAGTTGATTCATTTGAATGATGTAATGGAAGGCCAACAATGGCTAAATGGCTTTCCTATTAAGTTTATTGAGGTAGAGGATGGTCTTGTATTAATGGGGAATTTCAGAAAGGTCATCGGGACTTCCGAACCAATAATTTCTTACATAATGAAACTGGATGAGAACTATGAGCAAGTCTGGTATACCGAGCTGGCCTATCAGCCGGGTTGCACTAGCTGTAAAAGCCAACTCTACGACATGGAACTTGCTCCTGATGGTGGCTACACCATGGTAGGAGCATTCTCAGATCAAGCAACGGATCCCTATGATAAAACCTGGCTCGTAAAAGTAGACGCCTGTGGGGATTTAGAGTGGCAGGGTTGCGCTCCAGTGGGTCTTGGTGAACTTGAGATTCGAGATTTGAAATTGGAAGTCTGGCCTAATCCCTACCCCGCTGGCTCCTCGGCTCCGCTCGGAGTCCGCTTCCCGCAGGAGGTGGTGGTGGAGAGGGTGGTGATGGTAGATGCGAAAGGGAGGATCATTCCAGATTCAAAGTTCAAGGTTCAAGGTTCCTACAGCGATAATCTTGAATCTGCAATCTTGAATCTTGAATTCTTGGCCCCCGGCCTTTACTCCCTCCTTATCACCACCCGTGATGGATCTGTATATTCGGGGAAGGTGATTGTAGAATGAAATGCGGTATGAGCTTAGAATAGGGGGCCTAGTATCGGGAGTCCCATGCACCAGCGGATTAGTTCTCTGACTCTTCTAGTGGGGCAAGTCCTAAGAACTTTCCGTTCTTGTAGACTTCTATTTGTTCCAAGAGACCATTGGAATCATACCTATACCATCTTCCATTCCAGAGTCGACCGTTTTTGAAATAGCCTTTCTGAGAGATTAAGCGGTCCTTATTATAAAGAATATTGTCCCCAGTAGCTTTGAATAACGCTAAGTTAGGTTTGTCTTCAGCACTTGTGAGACTGTGCTTTTCAGTCACTCCATTGTCTTCATCTAAAACTACGTTTTTGGCGACCATTGTGTAGGCCTTGATAGAGCCATCATTGAGTTTTCCTCCGCTGAAACCCTTTGTTTCTTTTAAGTCACCATTCGCATAGTAACGCTTCATGATGCCCTCTTCACGGCCATTCACTATGGCTACTTCTAGCTCCGTCTTGCCGTTTTCATGATAATAATATTGTGGGCCATTGCGCACTCCGCTATTATCAAAAATAAAGGCCTGTGACTTAACACCATTGGGATGATAACGCTCAAAGTTCCCAATGTTTTTATTGTAGGACCAATCTCCTCGTTCTTCTAAAATTCCTGTGGGATAATACGTACTGTATGGACCGTTGGGGATATTGTTTTTATAGGTGATTTCGCTTTGAAGCTTACCAGTTGCATAGTACCTTTTCCATAAGCCTTGCTTCTTGTTGGCTAAGTAGTTTCCTTCTTCGATAATCTGCTCGGTAGAAAATCCGGGAGTTGGCTTCATGGAACCATTGATAATCCAATAACCGGTGCGCCTTCCTTGACCGTCTAACGAATTTATCCCTTCTATTCCGGGATTGGCCGAAGCACTGTACGCTAGAACTAGCATCAGTATAAGACTGAATATATACTTCATGTTCCTCATTTTTTCTCTTCACTGGAGAGGGCACTCCTAATGCTTAATACGGGAGAATGAGAGGAGGGTTACGCGTTTTTAAGAGAACAAACACCATCTATCATGGTGCGTACGAGTTTTTGAAGATTAAAATCGCTTTTCCAGGCCCAGTCAGTCTTAGCTGAACTATCATCTATACTCTCAGGCCAAGACGCGGCTATAGAATCTCTGAAATCAGGAGCGTAATCTATCTGGAATCCTGCTACTACCTTGCTGATTTCAGCGGCTAGTTCTTCAGGTGAAAAGCTCAGACTGGAAATATTGTATGAGGTGCGCAGCTTTATCTGTTCAGCAGGGGCTTCCATAATATCAATGGTAGCTTTTATGGCATCATCCATATACATCATGGGTAATGTGCGCTGTTCTGAGAGGAAACATGTGTATTTAGCCTCTTCAATGGCCTTATGGAAGATCTCTACTGCATAATCAGTGGTTCCACCGCCAGGCATGCTTTTATATCCTATAAGCCCTGGATAACGCAAGGAACGCACATCGACTCCATATCTTCTGTGATAATACGCACACCACTGCTCGCCAGCGAGTTTACTTATTCCATATACAGTTGTAGGTTCTAGTGTGCCGTGCTGAGGGCTGTTTCTTTTCTCTGAATTAGGTCCAAAGACTGCGATGGTACTGGGCCAAAAGACTTTCTCTATCAACCCATCCTTGGCCATATCTAAAACGATGAAGAGACTCTTCATGTTCAGGTCCCATGCTTTATCAGGCATTTGTTCGGCTGTAGCGGAAAGCATGGCGGCCATCAGATATACCTCTGATATCCCCATTTCTTTGACCGTGGCACGTAGTGCTTCTTCATTCAAGGCATTGAGTACGAGAAAAGGACCATCAAGAGGCTCGGCTCTTAGGCGAATGTCTGATGCTATGACTTCATCCACCCCATAACGCAGGCGCATAGTCTGGATTAATTCAGTTCCTACTTGACCTAAAGCTCCAATCACCAATTTCTTTCCCATTTCTTTCTGTGCTTATCCCGATTCGAGCTTTATAAAGCTGATTCCAAGATCTGATCTAATTGTTCTTTCAATTCAGTGTAGCCTTCTTCCATGCGGACATTATTCTTTACTACAACATCACAACTTGTGCGATGTGGAAGCAGATAAGAATGAAATGCTGGTTCTACGTGATTCGCCCATTGATATCTCACAGTATCCTCTTTATACCCGCGTTCTGATTCGTCTCTCTCTATTCTGCGCTTCAGTCGAATATCTTCTTGAGCATCTACAAATACTTTCATAACCATCATCTGACACAGGGCGGGATAATGGAAAACGAAGAGCCCTTCTATAAGTATGATAGGTCTTGGTTCCAGCCTTATTTCTTCAGCAATACCATCCGTATTATTGAAAAGATAACGGGGAAAGACTACTTCTTGACCGTTCAATAAAGTTGAAACATCCTTTAATAGTCGTTCTGTATCTATGGACAGAGGGAGGTCGAAATTCACTTCTCCATAATCGTCTTTTTCTTGAAGTTCTATAGGGAGGTAATAATCATCTTGGGAAAGAATCGTCACGCGTTCTTCTCCTAAATCAGCTTGAATTTTACGAAGAAGCGAAGTCTTCCCTGAACCGCTTCCCCCGGCAACACCTATGAGGAACCTGCTGTTCATGATTAAGCTGAGGCTAGGTTGAGTAAGGCCTCTAGAATGATGCTTCCGTCCTCATTTCCTACTAACGCATCAGCTGCACGCTCTGGATGAGGCATCATACCGAATACATTTTTTCCTGAATTACATACGCCAGCTATGCTCTCTATAGACCCATTAGGATTAGCAGCTTCGCTGAAATTTCCTTGTTCGTCACAGTATCTGAAAATGACTTGATCATGATCGTTCAAGGATTTAATGGCATCACTATGGTCGAAATATCTTCCTTCTCCATGAGCAATGGGAATCTTGAGGACCATATCAGCAGCAATAGAAGAGCTTATAGTTGCCGTCTTGGATTGTGCTCTTAAATGCACATTCTTACAGATGAATCTCTGTGTATTATTATGAAGCAAGGTGCCTGGCAACATTCCGGCTTCGCATAGGATTTGGAATCCGTTACACACTCCCCATACTAGGCCACCTTTCTTGCTATGTGCCATTACTTCTTCCATGACAGGAGAGAAGCGAGCTATGGCTCCAGAACGTAAATAATCTCCGTAAGAGAAACCACCTGGAAGGATGATGAGGTCAGAACCTTGAAGATCATGTTCCTTGTGCCAAAGGCGGGAGACCTTATTACCACTGAGTTTCTCCATGGCGTGAATCATGTCTTCATCACAATTAGATCCTGGAAAAACCACTACTCCAACTTTCATTTTGACTTCTTTAGTTTGAGGCCGTAAAGTTAGCCTTTATGTGCAATCATGAGGCAAGCCACACAAAGGCTAAGGTCATACCTGCCCAAGCCAAGAATAGATAGGATTCCCATTTCGATTTATGATTCTTCATGAATTCCAAGCATAAGATGCAAAGACCAGGAATCATGGCAAGGTGGGGGGATGGTCCATATCCAGTTAGGCTTGATAAAAACCCCAATGCTATAGTTATTCCAAGCATAGAAAAACCTGAACGGATTAGCATTCTCCTTCTTACTTGACCTGTGCCCATGACTGAGAAGGAAAGGTACAAGTTGTAAAGAAGGACTCCGATTAATACCAAGAGGAAGAAGATCAAGAATAGATTTCCTTGAGAAGTTGCTGGCATTGACCCCCTTTCTCTAATCATAACCGCTGGAATCATTGGGAATTCTAGGAGGTATGCGACTTGTGAGTATATGAGAAAAGGCACAGCAAGTCCTATCAGTGAAATCAGCAAAACTTTGATGTTCAGCATGGCATGAATAAAAGCTATGGCAATAAATATAATGAGCAGGAAAGCGTAAACGGGATTGAGCAGTGAAGCAAAAGCCATGATTAATCCACTATCGAAAGCTGCACGTCCTAGTGACCCAGTAGCTATGCCATTGAATGTCCTTATCAGAACGAGGAGCTGCAAGCTTATGGCCAAGAGTTCGATGATACCATTCATACCCACTAAACAGAGGCTAGAAAGAAGTATAAGAGGATACATGGAGAGGCGCTCTCCAGTCTTCAAGATACTAGTCATATCAATGAACTTTCTGAAGAGGAAGACGTTTAATATGATTAAGAACAGACTTAGTGTTTGCTTTACTGAATGGCTAAACCCAAATGCTCCTACCCCTTCCATTCCTGAGCTGGCTAGGAATGGTCCAGCCCATATCACGATAGCAAAGACCAGCGCAGTAATTAACCAGGGTAATGGGGAACATCTATAAAGGTCTTTCAGCATATGGTGACAAAGGACAATATTATCATTAGTTTTGCCTCGTTAAATAATCCTTCTTCGTTATGACGGAACTAGCATACTCACTTGGTGATTTTTTTCAATCGACCTTTGGCATTTTGATTGCTCTAGGAAATATTCCTAATTATCTGTTCATTATCCTCGGTTTCGTAGGACTGTTCTATTGGCTCAATCTTCAAAAGAAGTATAGCCGTGAGGATAAAGAAGCAGGTAGATTAATCTAATCTTCCCTAGCATTGGCAAGTTCATAGCCAATGTCCTTTCTATAATAACTGTTTTCAAAACTCAGCTTGTTCAAGTTTCTATATGACTTGGCCAAGGCTCCCGATAACGTTTCTTCTACACTTGTTACAGTGAGTACTCTACCTCCTGAGCTGAAGATTTCTCCATTCATCTCTTTAGTTCCAGCTTGAAACACCATGGACTCAGGCCCTATCTCATTTAAGCCATAAATCTTCTTGCCTTTCTCATAGGATTCAGGATATCCGCCCGATACCATCATTACAGTGGTTGAGCATTTAGAAGAAATTATCATCTCTTCTCGACTTAGTTTTCCTTCTCCAAGTGCTTTGAAATGAGCTAATAAATCTGATTCTATCAAAGGAAGGACAGCCTCAGTCTCTGGATCACCCATTCTCACATTATACTCTATGACCTTAGGTTCATCTCCTACACGCATAAGCCCTATGAATAGGAAGCCTTTATATGGGATGCCTTCTTTTTGAAGGCCTTTCAGACTTCGGGCTATGACCTTCTCCTTCACCTTCCTCATGAAGGCTTCATCGGCAACTGGGGCAGGAGACAGGGCCCCCATTCCTCCAGTATTCAATCCTGTATCACCTTCGCCTACGCACTTATAGTCTTTTGCTGTGGGAAGGAGGAGGTAGTCCTTTCCATCCGTGAGGATGAAGGTTGAGAGCTCAGTGCCATCTAAGAATTCCTCGATGACCACTTTGGCTCCGGCCGCCCCAAAGCTTCCATCTTCCAAGATGTTTTTTAATGAGGATTTCGCTTTCTCCAAAGTAGGCTCTATGAGGACGCCCTTGCCAGCGGCAAGCCCATCACACTTCAGCACATAAGGTGGAGAGAGGGTCTCCAAGAAGGCAAGCCCTTGATTCAGGGTTGTGGCTTCAAAGGTCTTATAGGCGGCTGTGGGAACTCCATGACGCAGCATGAACTGCTTGGAGAAATCCTTGCTCCCTTCCAGCATGGCTCCCGCTTTCTGTGGACCAATGACTGTAATGTCCTTCGTCCTTGGGTCATTTAAAATGGCGTCATGCACGCCATTCACCAATGGAGCCTCAGGCCCCACGATCAACAAGTTGATGTCACGCTCCGAACAGAAGGTCACTATGGCCGAATTATCCTCTGTATCTATTAACAGATTCTTGCCATGTTGAGCTGTTCCAGGATTACCAGGCGCAATAAAAAGTTCTGTAAGTAAAGGGCTTTTGGCGATTGACCACGCGATGGCGTGTTCCCTGCCTCCCGAGCCTAATAAAAGAACGTTCATGGAATTGTAGCGTTTAGACCTCAAAGGTAGGATGATCGAGCAGATGCATCGATGAAACGCAACAAGTTGGAGTCATGAGGCGTATAAATAGGTTGAATTAGGAGGGCGTCTAAGAAATAAAGATGAGGACACGACTGCCTGATTGCAAATCTATTGAATGTGAGGATCTATACTGACCAAATAAACAGCGCCATAATCGGTATGTCCATGCTGATGGCATGCACCATTCTACCCTTCAAAGGAGAGGCTGCTGTGATATCCTCGGCTCAGAATGGAGATTGGAATACAGCTTTAACCAGCATTGGGATTGTCATCTCAGCCATTAATGACACCAAGGCAGATGGAACAGGCCTTAATTCAGGAAGCACACTCCTTGTGGGTAGTAGAGCATTACAAAACACTGCTAAGGATGCAGTAGAAAATACTTTGGTCTGTAATTTTACTATTACAGTGAATAACAAGGAACCTCATGTCGCTGTGGGTTTGAACCCGAATGACTTGGTTGATAGTGTCAATAGCGCTGATAACGGTCCTGGTATTTGCCATCTTTCAATAAGCCCTAACACCTATACAGCCATAGGAACTTACAAAGTCACCTTGCTCGTTCAAGATGTTCATGGAAATACGGATGATTGTGCAGTGGACAGTAACGTAGCAAAAAGCGCTGATTCGATCTCTCAATGTATTCGTGCTGGTCTTGATGTTTATTTGAATACTCTTGGACAAGTAACGCTTATACCTTCGCCTGTCGATAACGGTTCTTCTGATAATTGTTCTATATCAGGCTATGCGCTTGATATTACTTCATTCGACTGTTTTGATATCGGAATCCATGACGTTGTGCTTACAATTGCTGATCCATCAGGAAATATGGATTCTTTTTCGGCAACAGTTACAGTTCAAGACAATGAAAATCCAAGCCTTACATGTCCTGCTAAGATCACTCAGCAGGCTGATTTAGGACTCGCCTTTGGAACTGTTGTTGTCCAATCTCCGACAACTGGAGATAATTGTGGCATGGCTTCAGTAATGAATAACTTCAATGGAACCTTTAATGCCAGCGGACAATACCATTTAGGAACGTCAATAGTGGTGTGGACAGTTGTTGATGTCAATGAAAATAGCAGTCAATGTAGCATGACGGTGAGTATTCAGGATGACACTTTCCCTGATCAAGGGTGTCCTGATGACATTAGCAAAAGCGCAAGTCTAGGAGCGTGCGAAACCTATGTCAACGTCCCTCTTCCTAGTCCCACTGGCAATGATGGAATTGCAAGTGCAATCAATGATTATAACAACACGAGCGATGCCAGTGATGTATATCCTGCGGATACAACTTTGGTCACGTGGACAGTTACATATAACAGTGGTAGTGTGAGCACATGTGTGCAGACTGTAATCGTGACGGATGATGAAGCTCCAAGTATTATGAGCTGCCCTGCAGATACTTTGATTACTGCGACTTTAGGAGAATGCGGAATAAATGGATCCCTGATTGTTCTTGAACAACCCGTTGCTATGGATCCATGCGGAAGCATGGCCATTAGTAATGATGACCCCTACTATTATGCGGTAGGACTGACTAACGTGATATGGACGATATCTGATGGTGCAGGAAATGAAACTTATTGTACTCAGGTAATAGAGATCTTTGATAGCGAGGGTCCAGTAATTACTTCGTGTCCTTCAAACATTAGTGTGGATACTGATCCTGGAGAATGTGGAACATCTCTCTCCAATGTAAGCCTTGGAAATGCAACGGCCAATGACCCTTGTGGGATCATGACCATCTCTAACAATGCACCAGTAATTTTCCCAGTAGGGATAACCATAGTGACCTGGACAATCACGGACAGGAATGGAAATACTACTACCTGTATTCAGGAAGTTGAAGTAGTGGATAGTGAAGCTCCTGTAATTATAGAATGTCCCGTTGCTGCTACATTAACTGCTGAATTGAATGAATGTGGTATCGACAATGCACTTGTGGATTTAGGAACTATGAATGCGACTGATGCCTGCGGATTCTTAGTGATAACCAATGATAGTCCTGCTTATTTCCCAGTAGGAGAAACCATAGTAATTTGGACTATATCGGATGGCTTTAGCAATACGACTTCATGCACACAGTCAGTGACCATCACAGACTCTGAAGCTCCTATCATATCAGCTTGCCCTGCCGATACCGTGTTAGCAGCAACAGCAGGTGAATGCGGTATCGATGGTGTCTTGGTGACATTAGAAGAGCCGACAGCGAATGACCCTTGCGGTTCAATAACGATAACTAACGATACTCCAGCATACTATCCAGTCGGATATACGGATGTTATCTGGACAATCACTGATGACGCTGGAAATTCAGTGACATGCACTCAAGTCATAGTTGTCTTTGATGATTATGCGCCTATCGTGCAAACATGTCCTCCAGATGTTTCCTTGAATAATGATCCAGGTCTATGCGGAGGAGTTTATACCTATAATCCTCCAACAGCAATGGATTCATGCAGCACAGTGACCATCACGTTGATTGATGGGCTAGCCAGCGGTTCTGAATTCCCAGTTGGAATAACCTTGAACATATTTGAAATTTCAGACGTTGGAGGGAACACTTCACTCTGCAGTTTCACAGTTGAAGTAATTGATAATGAAGCTCCTGTGCTAACTGACTCAACAGAGATTATCATTATGCACATTCCTGGCGAATGCAGTGCACAAGTGAATTACACAAATCCTTCAGTAAATGATAATTGTTCAGGAAGCACAATCGTTCAAACGGATGGAACAGGATTAAGCAGCGGAAGTATTTTCCCTTTGGGAACGACTACGCTCTGCTATCAAGCCACGGATACAAGTGGGAATATAACCGACTACTGTTTTGATATTGACGTCTTTGATACCCAATCGCCTATTGTTGTTTCATGTCCTAGTGATGTCACCTTAATCTCTGATCCTGGAATCTGTGGAGCAGCGTATACTGTTCAAGAGCCAGTAGTGATCGATAATTGCGGTTCAACCTCAATGATAAATGATTCACCAGCGATTTTCCCGGTGGGTATGACTACCGTTATATGGACGATTAGTGATGAAGCAGGAAACACAACATTGTGCGCTTTTCAGGTCAATGTGTTTGATGAAGAATTACCTGAGATAGAATGTCCAGACGATTTGACGTTTGTTTCAGCGTATAATGAATGTGAGGCGTACATCACTATTGGAGCACCAGTGACATCTGATAATTGCGGAGTGTTTAGCTTCTGGAATAGTTTCAATACTACAGCAGACGCATCAGGTGTATATCCACTAGGAGCAACACAAGCAACATGGCATGTTTCAGATATCTATGGAAATGAAAGTGCGTGTATAATGACTGTCACAGTGGAGACTCCCGGAGCACCCGAAATAGTATGTCCTAATGACATCACGAGCGGCAATGACCCTGGAGCCTGTGGCGCAGAGATAAGTGTTCCAACAGTTTTCCTTGAAAACCCATGTAGTATTGTCTCGGTCACTAATGATTACAAAGGAACCAATGATGCTTCAACATTCTATCCAGTAGGAGAGACCATAGTTACGTGGTTGGTGACTGATATAACAGGATACAGCAGTATGTGTCAAACGACTATTTCTGTGAGTGATGACGAAGCACCTATTATAGAGTGTCCTGAAGATATTTCTGCATCTAACGATCTTGGCATCTGTGATGCATATGTGCCCTACTCATTGCCATTTGTATCTGATAATTGTGATGTTAATGTTCCCATCCTCTTGGAAGGTCCATCACCTGGGGCTCTGTTCAATGTAGGGTCAACGGTTGTGTCTTATATGGTCTTTGATGTAAATGGCAATTCGGCCCAGTGTAATTTCCAAGTGACGGTGTCTGATGAAGAAGCCCCTGTCATTACATGTCCTCAAGACATGAATCAAACAGACAGCATGGTTGTATATGAGCTACCAGCCTATGCTGATAACTGCTCTGCAGAGCTTATCCTCATTGAAGGACCAACCAGTGAATCTGATTTCGATCATGGGTATACACAAATCGTATTTGCTGCAGTTGACCTTAATGGGAACATGGACACCTGCTCATTCCAAGTCTTAGTGAACACACCGCCTTTGGCTGAGAATGACACCATCATAGTTTTTGAGTCGAATGATATTCTAGAAATCGATATCATGGATAACGACTATGATATAGATGGGGATGAAATTCATATTAAACATATCCTCCATGGCAGCGCTCTAGTTCAGCTAGATGATTCCATAATCTACTATAATATCCCTGATAATTTCTGCGGATTGGATTCTGTAGTCTATGTTCTTATGGATGAATATGGGGCTACAGACACAGCAACGGTCTCCATATTTGTAGACTGTTATCCTACAGTATTTGTACCTGAAGGATTCTCACCCAATGGCGATGGTGTCAATGATGTGTTATACATCCTCGGTATAAGGCAATACCCGAATAATGAACTGAGAATTTTCAACAGATGGGGACATAAAGTATTTGAACGCAAGGATTATCAGAATGATTGGAACGGTATGTCTGAAGCGTCCATGACCATTGGTGAAACGAAATTACCCCGAGGAACGTATTACTACGTCCTGGACCTTCATGATTCAAGAATAAGACCGATAAAGGGGTTCATATATATAAACCCTAGGTAGAACGAGTTATTAAACGCTGTGGATAAGAGGAGGAGATATTATAATTTGTGTGCCGTGTTCATCATGATTGCAAGCTTTGCTGTGCACTCGTTAGCTCAGCAAGAAGCCATGAATGCACAGTTCATCCTGAATACACTCACAGTAAATCCTGGATATACCGGATATAAAGAAGTGCAGAGCTTCACGATCGACCATAGAAGTCAATGGGTGGGCTTTAAAGGTGCCCCAACTACCAATAACTTGAGTTTTGACATGGCTTTACCACGTAATAAAGAAATGGCTTTCGGTGGAACTATAATGCATGATAATATAGGGCCCACGAGTGAGCTTTCATTGTCAGGTAATGTTGCCTACAGATTTTATGTGAATAGAAATGCTCAGTTGAGTTTCGGGTTAAAAGGATATGTTGGCCTTTTTCAAGCAAACTTCACCGGATTAGAGCTTGCTTCAGGGAGATTCGGGCAAGAGGATATTAACTTCTCCTATGACGCATCTAGCGAGCTTATTTTAAATTTTGGGGCTGGAGCATATTATCATAGCGAGGACTATTTCATAGGAATATCAAGTCCAAGACTTTTTAAAAACAGAATAGACAATAATAATTTAGAAACGTATAATACTATTCGCGGTAGAACTGCTCCTACGTATTATTTCATGGGTGGATATAATTTCCATTGCAACATGTGGCTTGATTTTCAACCGGCTATTCTGACGAAAACTACCATGGGGGCCCCATTATCTATAGGGCTTTATGGGAGCTTCTTGATGAGGTCTAAATGGAGACTTGGAGGATTTTACACCCTAGCTGAAGCAGGAGGGGTGATGCTCCAGATGCAGGTGAGTGAAAAATTGAAAGTGGGATATAGCTTTGATGTTGCAGCTAATGCGCTCATCAGCACTAACCTAGGAAGTCATGAGATAGGCATAACCTATGACATGAAGACATTTAGCAAACGAATGGTCTACCCTAGACGGTTCTGAAAAAACAATATTGCCAATTAAGTTTTAATGATTGCTATGAATCAGAGGTACAAATACTCCATAATCTTTTTAATGTTGATCATCCCTTTGCTAGGGGTTGCTCAAATTAAAAAGGGTGATTATTTCTTTGAAAATTATGAATATGGATATGCCCTTATGGCATATGAGTTCGCATATAATGAACAGCTTATTCAGAATCCGTTAGTGGCTCGTAAAATAGCCGTGACCCACCGTATGTTGGGTAACATGAAAGAATCTATGGTGTGGTATAAAAAAGCGTTAAATAAAGATGATAGCAGTGCTATAGATATGCTCTATTTCGCTGAAGCACTTAAGTATGAAGGGGAATATGATGAAGCCATAAAGTGGTACAGAAAATACAATCTGCGAATACCTGATGATAGAAGAGCAGCCTATCAGTTAGAAAACCCTGAATTTTTGAAAGATTTCTACAAAGACTCAGCAGATTATAAAATTAAATCACTTCGAGTGAATACTCCTAATCAGGAGTTTGGAATTACAAAATGTAACAGCAAGTATTTAATTTCCTATGTGGGTGTCGCTAATCCAGAGTTAGGTGAGAAGTACAATAGAAAAGCTAGAGAACAGGATATGTACTTGGATGTATATTCCTTCAGTAGGACTTCTGATAACGAATTGGTGCTTGAAGACTGGGTTGATGGTGGAGTAAACTCTAAATTTCATGATGGACCTGTAAGTTTCTCTAAGGCAACAGGAGAGCTATTTATCACGCGGAATAACGTTGAAAAAGGTAAGCCGGTACTTGATCAGAATGGTAAAGTCAACTTGAAGCTCTATGTTTCTAAGTTGGACGGAGGAATTTTTGGCAGAGTTGAAGAATTACCAATCAACAGTGATGATTTTTCCAATGCTCATCCGGCCATCTCACCTGATGGAAACACACTTTATTTTGCTTCTAACAGGGATGGAGGGTTTGGAGAAACGGACATCTATTCTATAACACGTGTTGATGGAAAATGGAGTACTCCCGTTAACTTGGGCACTGTCATTAATACGGAAGGGGAAGAATGCTTCCCTTACGTTTCAGAGGATGGGGTATTATATTTCTCATCTACAGGTCATGCTGGAGCAGGTGGTCTTGACATATTCAAGTCAGTCATGAAGAGCCATAGCTGGATGAGGCCTACAAACATGGGATTTCCTATCAATAGTAGGAAAGATGATTTCGGTCCGTGTTTAGATCCAGGGAATGAGTCTGGGTACGTGTGCTCTAACAGAGCAGATAACGGGTCTATTCAGGACGATATTTATTATTTTCAATTTAATCCAACTATCTCTATTCGAGTAAAAGTTAGGGCTTCAGGGGGCCTGAGTTTTCTAGATGGTTCCATCGCAAGAATCTATGATGATGATGCGAATCTTCTTTTTGAAAGCAAAGTGGATGTAGATGGTGCGTTTGACTTCTCACTTATTCCAGATAAGTGTCGGTATCGCGTGGAGATCACAAACAGTCAAGAATTCTCCAAGGAAGTCCATACGATCGAGTATTGCGACAACAGATTGACTCTCTATGAAACGGGGGTTATAGAATTAGTCGAGCTAGAGTATTTAGCACAAGGAACCATTTTGAATAAATTAGATATGACTCCAGTTAAAGGATTCATAGCTTCATTATACAATGCAAAAACCGGAGAATTGGCAAAGACAATTGAAACGGGGAAAGATGGAAAAATGCAATTCAACCTTTTATCAGAAACCGATTATAAATTGGTCGTGATGAAAGAAGGCTGGTTCGCAAGAAGTGGTGTATTTACCACTAAAGGAATGGCTCCTGGTATTATTGATATCGACCGATACGTGAATCTACTCTTCGAGGAAATCGTGATGGAGAAATCTATAGTTATTGATGACATTTATTATGATTATAACAAGTTCGTGGTGCGTGAAGATGCGAAAACGGAGTTGGATAATTTAGTCAAGATGATGGAGGATAATCCTACTGTAAAAATTGAATTACGTTCACATACTGATGCGCGTGGTAGTGCCAAATTCAATTTGGCCTTGAGTGATAAGCGCGCAAAGGCTGCAGCGGAATATATCGTTTCCAAAGGGGTTAAGGACTGTAGGATATTCGGAAAAGGCTATGGAGAATCTGTCCTTCGTAATGGATGCGTAAATGATAAGGTATGTTCTGAAGAGGAACATGAACAGAATCGGAGAACTGAATTTGAAGTTCTTGGATTCTAATAGAAAGAAATTTAAAGTGTTTAAAGGGCCTCTGAACGGAGGCCCTTTTTTGTTAGGCTATCTAAGATTATAGAAAGGGATTCAAGAGATTTGGCTCCTATTTTCTCCTGATCATGTAATACCACCACAGAACCTCTTCTTACATTTTTTAGCAGGAATTCATTTACTGCTTCTGCACTCATAGCTACCTTGAAATCACCTGGCATAATGTCCCACATGACTATTTGAAAACGCCTCTTTAAAGCCTGGTATTGGCTCCATCTGAGATGGCCATAGGGAGGCCTGAAGCGGGGTGAAGACATAGAATTAAAGGATATTTCAAGGTCCTTCATAAAAACATCATCATTGACCTTCCATGCGTCTAGATGTGTGTGACCATGATAACCTACACTATGACCTTTGGAGCGCAAGAATTCAATTGCATCAGGGAATTCTTTGAGCCGCTCAGTGGAAAGAAAGAAGGTTGCTGAGTGACCAGCTTTGGAAAGCACAGAAGCAATTTCTGCAGTGAATGATGATGGACCATCATCAAAGGTTAAGTGAAAGACACCTTTCTTGGCGCCTTCATCCCTCCAAAGGACATCTGGGAATAATACACGGAGTAGCCATATGGGTGGCTTTCTCCAATTCATCTCAGAACTTTACACTTTCCCCTGACTTACGACCATCATTTTGGATGCTTTGCTGGGCCTGTTCATATAGACTTTGCATGAGAGGGATTCTCTCTTTAACATGATCTCCAAGCTCCTTCAGTTCATACTGCTCGGCCATGTACTGAATACGTTGAGCAACATACATGTTGATTTGCAGTTCATCGTCCAAGCGCTTCAAAAACTTCCCTTCCAAGGTGCTGAAATATTCCAACTCTTTTTCATTGATTTCGAACAACCTCATAGCATAAGCTTTTGCCTTCTCATCATCACCTACTCGTGCATATCCTTCTATCAAAGGCAATACCACACGATTCAGTGGCACATTGCGCTCTGGCATCACTTCAAAGGCCTTGTCTATTATATCATGAGCTAGGTCATTCTTTTCTTCCTTGATTAGCTCATCTGCAAGATTCGCAAGTTGCAATCTGATGTTTGTGGTGAGACGAAGGTTGTTTTCATCCATGTACAATTCTTCTTTATCCATGTTCCCCCATTGGAACTTATTCATCACATTGTCATACATCACCTCGGTATCGACTCCACCGAGCTTATTCGGATTAGGATCCTTTTCATGTCTAAATGGAGTAATCTTATAGGCCATTCCTGTCAATTCGAAGTAAGGATCCATGTTCACATAGGTGTCCTGTCCAGTAGTCACTGCGAAATACACATCTCTGTTCCAATTATTGTTTGCAATGAGATCTAACACCAACAAGTTGTTCTTGGTTACATAATTACCGGGAATATTCCACGTCATTTCTGCAGCTATACGTGAAGAATCAGATTCTTGAATCACGCCTTTTTTCAATAGATCTGCCTTATCTAGTGTGATTTTCACCTTATTCGTAGGAAAGTAGGGAAGGTTTCCTGCACCACGAATAGGCACTGTATTCTTATCCTCAGCCACAAATTTAATTATGTCCTTGAGCTCTACTCTCAGGTCACTTCGTTTCGGATTCACAAGCACGATATCGCGTGTTCCTTGTCTGTATTTATCCTCGGTCAAGGATATAGGAACAGGGTCTGATTCATAGGCCTTACGCTTCATCTGATCAGCATACCAATCAGTATTCAAGAGGCTTAGGTTGACCACACGTACATCTGTTCTGTATTCTTCTACTTCTTGCACGTACCAAAGAGGGAAGGTATCGTTATCTCCATTCGTGAAAATGATAGAATTTGGACTGCAACTGTCTAAGTAGTTCTTAGCGATATCTACCCCTGTTCTTCTCTTTGCACGGTTATGATCATCCCATCCACCTGCGACCATGACATAGGGAATTATCAGGCCTAACAAAGTGGCTGCAATTCCTGTGACCCTACTATTTCCTCTGCTTCCTATAAACTTCATCAGTCCCATCGCCACTAGTGCGAGGGAAGCCATGTACACAATACTATAAGAGAAACTATGGTCACCTGAGCTTAACTCCATAAGATAAATCACCGCAGCCGTTCCAAAAGCTGCTACTGCTATGCGCATAGCTGATTTTCCATCTAGATTTTTCAAAGAATCATAGAGCGCAAATACACCTAGACCTATAAAAATTGCAAACGCATAGAACGAGCCCACGTAGGCATAATCTCGTTCACGAGGTTGATAAGGGTATTGATTCAGATAGATAACAATAGCTAATCCTGTGAGCAAGAAAAGCAACATGACAATCAGCCAGTTCTTTGTGTCCTTGACTAATTGATAAATCAATCCAATAATTCCTAATAAGAAAGGAAGATAATAAAAGAAGTTCATCGCCTTATTGCTCGACATACTCTCAGGAAGATTATCCTGTCTTCCAAGACGTTGGCTGTCTATGGCATTTATTCCGCTCAACCAATTTCCGCTTAATATGTCTCCATGACCCTGATGGTCATTCTGACGACCTACGAAATTCCACATGAAATAACGCCAGTACATCCAGTTCACCTGATAGTTCATGAAGAAACGCATGTTCTCACCAGCAGTAGGAACATTCAGTCGCTTGCCTTCACTGTCAGTAGCGCGCGTGGGCTTTCCTTTAAAGTCACTCCAGAATTTATAAGCCTCAGCATGATTAGGCTGGCTGCTATACATGCGAGGGAAAAGCGCTTCGAACTCAGTGTCGTATTTATAGACCGTGTTCTTTCGATCATCAGAAACGATGTATTCTTCTATAACCTCAGTGCCGCTATTCTGAGCTACATATTCATGCGCTCCAAAGGCTGTGTTGAACGTCTTCACTGTCTTGCCGGCTTTCTTGGCCACATAAGCTTTCATATACACAGGGTCACCATCTTCAGTTCCGACAGTAGGGGCCATCCAGTAATGTCCTTTCAATAAAGGGCGGTCACCGTACTGCTCTCTGTTCAAATACGAGAGTAGGGTAAATACGTTCTCAGGATTATTCTCATCCATAGGCGGATTTGCTGCACTGCGTATCACAATCATTGCGAAAGTGGAATAGCCAATCATGATTACTGTGAAACACATGATGCTCACTTGAAGCAATCTGCTTGGTTCTTGAATCTTGTAGGTATAATAGACCAGTCCGGTTGCAATCAAAGCCACGAAGAACAAGAGACTTGCCGACATGAATTTAGAGAAGAACAAGGGTAAAGTGATCAATACTATGACCACGGTGCTGATGGTCCAGAGTTTCTTGCTTGGTGAATGTGCATACATGAGCATGAGCACGATAAAGGCCACTAGAAGGATGCTGAATATTCCCACCCCTGCGTTGAAGCCTCTGCCCAAGGTATTGGTAAAGAAGAACTCATAGCCACCCGCCATTTTCACAATACCTGGAATGATTCCTGATTGAATGAACCCAAGTATAGCCACTGACAACAGCCCAGTGAGAATCAGCCCTTTATGAGTATAGCTATAACGCTTCATGTAAATCACCAACGCGATAGCCGGGATACACAGCAAGTTCAATAAGTGCACTCCAATGGAAAGTCCCATCAGATACGCTATGAAAATGATCCATCTATCACTTCGGGCATCGTCAGATTCTGCATCCCATTTCAAAATAGCCCAGAAAACTACTGCTGTGAATAATGATGACATCGCATATACTTCGCCTTCAACAGCTGAGAACCAGAAGGAATCAGAGAAGGCATAGGCCATTGCACCTACAAGTCCGCTTCCTACAACTGCAATTCCTGCACCTGTATCCATCATTTTACCATTCAAAGTCGCAAGTTTCCTTCCGAAGGCAGTGATTGTCCAAAACAAGAAGAGGATTGTGAAGGAGCTACAAAGAGCTGAAAGCACGTTAATCGCCATAGCTGCATTCTCCATGGGCACGAAGGCTGAGAACAGCCTTCCTAGAATCATAAAGAAGGGGGCTCCGGGGGGATGTCCTACTTCTAGCTTATAAGCCGTGGCAATGAACTCACCACAATCCCAGAAACTGGCTGTAGGTTCTATGCTAGAAAGATAAACGAAAGAGGTAATGGCGAATGTTATCCAGCCAAGAAGAATGTTAAGTCTGTTGAAAGGCATACCTTGTATTATCGGAATGGCACCGAAGGTAGAAATAATTGATACTGATAAGGGTCCAGTCTTTGCTGAATAACTAGCTTTAACAAGGAATAAAGTCTAATACGCTAGGGTTCTGCATATAAAAGGCTTTTGTAGCATTGAAATATTTGATAATTTCGCCTCGCTTTTGAAAAAAGGCCGTATTGACCCATGGTGTAACTGGCAACACGTCTGATTTTGGTTCAGAAGAGTCCAGGTTCGAGCCCTGGTGGGTCAACAATGAAAGCCCGTCCTTTTAAGGATGGGCTTTTTGTTTTCTTTACGCTTCGTTCAAAAAAGACGGACGCTCATACCCATTCAAGATAGTAGCTTTGTTCCAATATCATATAATCATAATGCGCCAAACGCTCTCCTTATTATTCTTTGTTAGCCTTTTTATCTCATCCCAAGCACAAGAAGCTTCCTATATAGATTATTGGGATAATGCCAAAACACAGAAACGAAGTGAAGGCATCTATTTCGGTGGGATGGAGCATCGTACCTGGAAGTATTGGTATGAAACTGGACAACTAAGGGAAGAGAGTAATTTCTTTAAAGGCAAATACAACGGTTCTTCTAAGGTCTATCACAGCAATGGAAAGCTGAACATAGAGGCCTATTGGTATATGGGCAAGCAAGACAGCATTATGCGTGTGTTCTCCCGCGATAGTGTGCTCTTGGAAGAAGGCATGTATAGGCTTGGAAAGAAAACTGGAACCTGGAGTTATTTCAATTTTGATGGCAGCCCCGGTGCTGTGGAATCTCACGCAAGTGGCATTATGAGACTGCAGCAATCTTGGGATGAGAAAGGCCTGCAATTCATTAAGGATGGCAAAGGGGAATTGAAAGAAATCTATCCGAGCGGAGGTTTGAAATCACAATCACTCTATGAGAATGGACTTCTTCATGGAACGTATGAATCCTATTCTCCTAGCGGTGAAATCAAGGAAAAAGGAACTTTTGACAAAGGCTTAAAATCAGGATTGTGGGAAAATTTCTTCAGAGAAGGAAAGGTATCTGAGCGCATGAGCTATGCGCAGGACAGCCTGAACGGGCCGTATGAGAAATATCAGACAGCTGACATGCTCGAGGTCAGAGGAGGGTTCTCTAAAGGAACTAAAGATGGCCCTTGGGTATGGTGGGATGAGAAGGGACTAAAGGACATAGAAGGGGCTTTCAACTTAGGCAAGCAAGATGGACATTGGACCTATTATCACAGCAATGGAAAGATTAATTACGAAGGAGACTACTCACTTGGCAAGAGAACAGGCACTTGGTCTTATTTCTATCTCGATGGATCTTCTTGGCGCACAGGGAACTATGAAGAGGGAATAGAAGAAGGGGAATGGATAACCTGGTTTGAGAACGGAAAGGAATTACAAAAGGGTTCTTATATGAAGGGTCTGGAGAATGGCCTTTGGACTTCTTGGTATGAGAATGGGCAGAAAAGGGATGAAGGTTCCTTTCTTAATGGAAAATTAGATAGCCTTTGGAAAGGCTGGTATGAGAATGGCGGTCAGTCATACCAAGGCTCATGGATAGCCGAAGCGAAGGACGGAAACTGGATCTTCTGGGCTGAAAATGGGAAGAAGGAGGAAGAAGGCTATTACAAGAATGGTGTGAAACATGGCCCATGGAAGACCTATGGCAAAGGAGGTATTCTGATTAGTGAGGGAATCTTCCAGAATGCGCATCCTCAGGGAAAATGGAACTATTACTTCCCGCATGGAGGTATCATGCGCAGCTGCGCGTATCTAGAGGGAAAGCTCTATGGGCAAGTGGTAGATTACTATACGAACGGACAGATTGAGACTGAATGCGGCTATAAGAACAACAGGAGGGACGGGACATGTCGAATCTATACGGAAAGAGGGAAAATCTTAGAAGAGACTAAGTACAAGGATGGCAGCCCAATCAAGACCGACTCTAAAAAGCACTAAACCCGATAAGATTGTTCGGGACTGCTTTTTGATTATCTTTGCAGCGATAACGTGATATGAAGGAAGGAAAGAGGGGCATGAGCCTCTTTTTTGTTTTATCCTGAACGCTTTGATTTCTGAGATTGATTACTGAGAAAAAAATACAAGACTTAATTGACGAAGTACTTGCTCCTGAGCAGTTCATCGTAGCATTGGACATCCAACTTGGAAATAAGATCTACATAGAACTAGACAATTTGGATAAGGCTACGTCAATTACTGATTGTATTAAGATGAGCAGACAAGTAGAGCATAACTTGGATAGGGAAACTGAAGATTTCTCATTGGAAGTCACCTCTCCAGGATTGGATAAACCCTTCAGAGTCTTCAAGCAGTACATCAAGAACATTGGCCGACCAGTGATAGTGAGGCGAATAGAAGGAGAAAAACTGGAAGGAACACTCTTGGTAGCAGAAGAGAATCATATCATAATAGAGACAAAAGAGAAAAAACGAATTGAAGGTCGTAAGGCTAAAGAATGGGTCATCGAACAGGTGAACATTCCCATGTCTGAGATCAAAGAGACGCTTGTAAAAATCGTTTTCTAATTATTCTTTAAGCAATGAATAACGCCACCCTTATCGAATCATTCTCGGAGTTCAAGGAATTCAAGAACATTGACCGAGTCACCATGATGAACATCCTTGAAGAGGTGTTCAGGAATACCCTCATCAAGAAATATGGAACTGATGAGAATTTCGATATCATCTTGAACCCTGACAAGGGTGACTTGGAGATATGGCAGAATCGTGAGATTGTTCCAGATGATGACTTGGAGGATGAGAACTCTCAAATCGCCTACTCTGAAGCAATCAAGATAGAAGCTGACTTCGAGATAGGAGAAGAAGTATCCCAAGAAATTAAACTTGAAGATTTCGGAAGAAGGAACATCCTTACTCTTCGTCAGTTCTTGAAGTCTACCATCGATGACCTTGAGAAAGGAAATATCTTTAATAAGTACAAGGAAAGAGTAGGAGAGATTGTCACTGGAGAAGTATATCAAATCTGGAGAAAAGAAATCCTCATCCTTGATGATGAAGGAAATGAATTGATCATGCCAAAGTCAGAGCAGATCAAAACTGATTTCTTCAAAAAAGGAGATTCAGTGCGTGCCGTAGTCGCTAAAGTTGAGATGCGTAACAACACGCCTGCCATTATCCTTTCTCGCACCGCTCCTGAGTTCCTTGAGCGTCTGTTCGAGATGGAAGTGCCTGAGGTATTCGATGGTCTTATAACCATCAAGAAAATTGTACGTGAGCCGGGTGAAAGGGCTAAAGTAGCTGTGGAATCGTACGATGATCGTATAGATCCAGTAGGAGCTTGTGTAGGAATGAAAGGATCTAGAATCCATAGCATTGTACGTGAGTTGAAGAATGAAAATATTGACGTAATTAACTATACCTCGAATGATCAACTCTTGATCACCAGAGCATTGAGCCCTGCGAAGATTACTTCTATGGAAATAGATAGTGAGAAGATGCGCGTAGCGGTTTTCTTGAAGCCTGATCAAGTGTCATTGGCCATAGGAAAAGGAGGACACAATATCAAACTTGCTGGTCGCTTGACTGGCTATGAGATAGATGTATACCGTGATGGAGATGAGATAGACGATGACGTTGACTTGGAAGAATTCTCCGATGAAATCGATGGCTGGATCATCGATGAGCTGAAAGCTATCGGATGCGATACGGCAAGAAGCGTATTAGAGATTTCAGAGGAAGAATTAGTGAAGAGGACTGACCTAGAGGATGTGACTATTAAAGAAGTATTGAAGATTCTCAAGGACGAATTGGATTCATGAAAATGAACCATAAAAATTATATTTAAGCGACCAGACGTTACATGGCGGAAAAAGCGATCAGATTAAGTAAAGCGGCTCGAGAAGTAAATCTTGGGATTCAACACGTTGTAGAATTTCTTGCAGAAAAGGGGTTTGAAGTCGAGACCAATCCCAACTCTAAACTTACCAGTGAGATGTATGACCTCCTGCTCAATGCCTTCGCGGCTGACAGGAAGATTAAGAAAGAATCCATGGCCCAGTCTCCTATCGAGCCTGTGGAACATGCCGCAGTGGCCATTGAGACTGCTAAAGCTAAGATGGCTCCAAAGCCTGTTGAGGCTCCTTTAGTTAAGGAGAAAGCACCAGAACCTACTTTGGTTAAGCCTACTGTAGAGAGATTGGCGGGCGCCACTGTGGTCAAGAAAATTGACCTAGAAGCCCCAAAAAAGGCTAAGGAAGAACCAGTAGTGGAAAAACCTTTAGCTAAAGAGAAGGAACCTGAAGTAGTAGTTCCTGAAGCGAAAGTAGAAGAGAAAAAGCCTGAAGCGAAGGAGGAACTAGCGGCTAAAGAAGTTGAAGAGAAAAAGCCAGCAGCAGTAGATGCAGGGCCTAAACCTCTACCTGAGAATACAGAGCCAGAAATGGTGATAGCTAAGGCTGACAAGCTTAAAGGAACCACTGTTCTCGGAAAGATTGTACTTCCCGTAGAATCGGATAAGAAAAGAAAGCGCAAGCGTATCGTCAAGCCGAAAGTGGATGTCGATAAAGTGGGCAAACAAGCCAAGCAAGGCAAAGTAAATCCTGCAGGCGGAGGAAGAGCAGAGATATCTGAGGTGTCCATTCAGAAGGAGATTAAAGAAACTCTTGCCAGACTCTCAGGTCAAGGTGGGAAGAACAAATCTGCTAAACTCAGAAGAGCGAAGCGTGATGCTGTAGCTCAACGTACCGAAGAACATGAAGAGCGATTAAGAGAAGAGGAAACAGTCCTCAAACTCACAGAATTCGTGTCCGTTTCTGAACTAGCGACCATGATGGAAATGCCGGCAACGGAAATCATCTCGGCTTGTATGACCTTGGGAATATTTGCTTCTATCAATCAACGATTGGATGCTGAGACCATCACCCTTATCGCTGAGGAATTCAACTATACAGTGGAGTTTGTTTCTGCTGATATTCAAGAATCCATCACAGAGGAAATAGATGCGGAAGAAGATTTGATCTCTAGATCTCCTATTGTTACTGTTATGGGTCACGTTGACCACGGTAAGACATCCTTACTTGACTATGTGCGTAAAGCCAATGTCATCGCAGGAGAAGCAGGAGGAATCACACAGCACATCGGGGCTTACCAAGTGGAACTGGATAATGGCAAGAAGATTACTTTCTTGGATACTCCAGGACACGAGGCCTTTACTGCGATGCGCGCACGTGGTGCTCAAGTAACTGACGTAGCGATTATCGTGATCGCTGCAGATGACTCAGTGATGCCACAGACCAAGGAAGCTATTAACCACGCTCAAGCGGCCAATGTGCCTATGGTCTTTGCCTTCAACAAGATTGACAAGCCTGGAGCTAATCCAGATAAGATTCGTGAAGCACTATCTGCCATGAATATCTTGGTGGAAGAATGGGGTGGAAAATTCCAGACCCAAGAGATTTCAGCAAAAATGGGAACCAATATTGACCAACTCATGGAGAAGGTCATCTTGGAATCTGAATTGCTTGACCTTAAGGCAAATCCTAACAAGAATGCTGTAGGTACTGTTATTGAATCTTCGCTAGACAAAGGAAGAGGATATGTAAGTACCCTGCTTGTAGAAGCGGGAACTCTTAAAGTGGGAGACAGCCTAGTAGCCGGAAAGTATTTCGGTAGGATAAAGGCCATGTTCAACGAACGTGGAACAGCCGTAGAAACGGCAGGACCTGCAGCTCCAGTAACTGTACTAGGTATGGCAGGAGCGCCTAATGCAGGTGACAAGTTCAATGTCCTGGATGATGAACGTGAAGCGAAAAACATCGCCAACAGACGTATGCAGTTGCAGCGTGAGCAAGGTGTAAGAACTCAGCGTCACGTGACCTTGGATGAGATAGGACGAAGAATTGCCCTTGGAGAATTTAAGGAGCTTAACATCGTCTTGAAAGGTGACGTGGATGGATCACTCGAAGCATTGACTGATTCATTGCAAAAGCTTTCTACCGAGAAAGTACAGGTGAAAATAATCCACCGTGCGATAGGACAGATCACGGAGAACGATGTACTCTTGGCTTCGGCCTCCGATGCAATTGTGATTGGATTCCAAGTGAGACCATCAGCTGTTGCTAGAAGACTTGCTGAGAAGGAGGAAGTGGAAATCAAACTCTACTCTGTCATCTACGATGCCATAGAGCAAGTGAAGGATGCCATGGAAGGAATGCTCGCGGCAAGAATTGAAGAGCGTATTACTGGTACAGCCGAGGTACGTGACGTCTTTAAGATCTCTAAAGTGGGAACTATTGCTGGTTGCTTCGTCTTGGATGGTAAGATTGTACGCAATCAGAAAATGCGTCTTATACGGGATGGTGTAGTCATCTACTCTGGAGCTCTAGGATCTCTGAAGAGATTCAAAGACGATGTGAAAGATGCAGCTAAAGGCTATGAGTGCGGATTGAACATAGAGAAGTTTAATGACATCAAAGTAGGAGACAACATAGAATCCTATGATGAAGTAGAAGTAAAACAAACCCTCGCGGACTAATCTTACACGCTAACAAAATCAAAGCCCTCTCTCCGTTTGGAGGGAGGGCTTTT
>ERZ888423.136-NODE-136-length-76928-cov-31.644387_pt1 | contig 76928 bp, 81 predicted proteins | sample MGYA00520523_ERZ888423 | MGnify/ENA primary metagenome ERZ888423 (study PRJEB32303, sample SAMEA104408611) | aquatic metagenome | biome: Brackish water; feature: Pelagic; material: water | place: Baltic Sea | collected 2014-06-08T10:24:00 | depth 30,27 m ... | reverse complement strand
GCCGCGCGGCAGGTTCATCCGCACCGGCGGCAGCGGCAACGCGATTCCCATCGAGCGCTGCGCACTGCGCGGCAAACGAATGTGTCACCTGCCGGAAGCGGCACCGGACCTCGTGATCCTCTGCGCCGCCACACTGGATGAAAGCCGCTGGGCGATCCCAGCCTCGCATATCTCGACTGAGTATGCGGCCGCCGACGCCGTGGCGGCGGAGGATGCGCTGGTGGTGGAAAGCTTCCGGACGAGGCGGCCGGCGCTGCGGGCGCGGTTCAGCGAGATTTATCCGGCGGGCACTGAAGGACGCCCCGCATGAAAACGCACGATTACACAGCCACGGTCGCCTGGACCGGGAACCGGGGAGAGGGCACGGCGCACTACAAGGCCTACGACCGGACCTGGCAGGTGGAGACGCCCGGCAAGCCGGTGATCGCGTGCTCGAATGATCCGCTGCTTGGCGGCGACCCGTCGCGGCCCAATCCGGAGGACCTGCTCCTGTCCTCGCGCTCAGCGTGTCACATGCTCTGGTACCTGCACTGTGCCAGCGATGCGGGCATAGTCGTCCATGACTACCGGGACGAGCCTGTCGGTGTGGGGGAAGCAGGTCCGGGCGGTGCCGGGCGTTTTCTTTCGGCGACGCTCAGGCCAGTGATCAAGGTAGCGCGCGGGGCAGACCTTGTGAAGGCCGAGGCCATTCACCACCAGATCCACAAGGTCTGTTTTATCGCGCAGTCGGTGAACTTCCCGGTTTCCTGCGCGCCGCGCTTCATCGAGGTGTGAGCCGCACAGCCAGTGCCGCGAGACCGGCGCGCCAGACATTGGCGAGATGGCCTGGGATGGCCTGAAGCTGGCACCGTGCTCCCAGGTGGTGACGCGGCCGATTTCGAAGACCTTGCCATTCGGCAGAGTGGTGCTGAGGCGGGTCTGGCCGTCGAAGGCGAGCGAGCCGTCGCCGCGCGGGGTCAGCTGGAAAAGAGCGCCGGGGCGACACCAGAGGCTGATATAATCCGTAAACGCATCAAATGTATCTTCAGGCGTGGCCGGCACGCGGATGAAGACGAAGACAGCGCTTACTTGCGCCTCTTCTCCATGTGCGCCTTGAAGGTCGTGAACTGCGCCGCCCAGAGCTTGTCGGTCTCGGCCAGCCAGAGTTTGAGATCGGCCATGCCGCCCTCCTTCAGCGTATAGATGCGCACACGGCCATCGAAGTCGGGATGCGTCTCCTCGACGAGGCCGCCTTGCTTCAGGATACGCAGGTGCCGGCTCATCGCAGGTGCAGGCAGGCCCAGCGCTTCAGCGAGTTCGCCCGCCCGGCGCGGCGCCTTGCCAAGCAGTTCGATCGCCCGCCGCCGGTCTGGATCGGCGAGAGCGGTCAGCGCGGCGTCAAGGCTGGGGCGGGCCTTCACAGGTGTGTCTGTGTGCGGATGGTTCCGCCGGAGGACTTTTCGATGAAGCCGGTGCCGAATGACATTTCGGAATGCGCAATCCTGTCATGCCCGTCGAGCAGCACTAAATAGGGCTCGAACCCGAACGCCTCCTCCGGCCAGAGGAAAGCCGCATTGGGATCGGCAAAGCAAAGCACGCTGGCGAGCCCCCTGGGACGGTCGAATCCGGACATGCAATATCCTTTCTCTCCGCCAAAATATTTTTACATTAGTAAAAATAAACAATCAATCTGGCGGTGGATGAGGGCCACACTTCCGCGAGGGTCAGGCGGGCATGCTAGTAGGCGAAGCGGTGCATCTTGCGGGCGAAGCGGCCGCGGGTTTCGTCCATCTTGTCTCGGATGATGCCGGGGATCAGGAAAAGGTCTACCAGCCACCAGACGAAGCCGATAACGATAAAATATGACAGGATTTGTAAAACGGCTGTGACCGGTTTGCCCAGGTAAAAGCGGTGCGCCGAGACGAAACCGAGGAAGAACCAGAGGAAATATGCGGCGCCTGCGCTCTTTTTCTCGTTTGCGACGCGGCTTTCAATCAGGATCTGGTCTTCGGTCGTATACATGGTGGTCCCGGTGGGGCTCCTCGTTCTTATCGATAAACAGTTAGTCGCTTTTGCCGGAGATTTAAAGGGCCAGCCGCGAAAAATCGGTCGCCGGCTCCCTCGGGGAGGATTGCGCGATGGCCCGGAATAGGGCCTGTTTGCGCACAGGGAGGACATCGGCATGAAAGCAGGATTGACCGCGATCGCGGCATTTGTTCTGGTCGCCGGCTGCGCCGCCGCGCCGGCGCCGGAAGCAGCCACCTCGCCCAAGGGCTATGTCATCGTCGAGATCGACGTCACCAACCCGGAAGCCTACGAAGGCTACAAGGCGGCTGCAGCGTCAATGGTGGCCGCGGCAGGCGGCCGTTACCTCGTGCGCGGCGGCAAGGCCGAAGGCCGGGAAGGCCCGCCGCCGAGGGGACGCGTGGTGATCCTCGAATATCCGAGTTTCGACGCGGCGAAGGCGTTCCTCGAATCGCCTGAGTACGTTGAGATCATTCATCTGCGGACGGACAACACCTTTTCGCGGCTGATGGTCGTCGAGGGCGTGGTGCCCTGATGGCGGACGGGCCGGGCAAGCCGCTGGTGCGGGCGTTGGAGCCATCGCTCTACGGGCGAGCGGAAGTGTTTGCGCTGGAACGGCAGACCGTATTCGCCAAGGCCTGGCGGCTGATCGGGCATGAGAACATGCTGAAGGCGGCAGGCGACTTCCTGACGGATGAGATCGCCGGGCGATCCGTTCTCGCCGTACGCGGCAAGGACGGCGTGGTGCGCGCGTTCCACAACGTGTGCCCGCACCGGGCAGGGCCGCTCGCAACGACGCCGGCCGGGCATTGCGAGGGGGCGATCACCTGCGCCTATCATGGCTGGCGGTTCACGTTCGAAGGTCGGCTGCAATCGGCTCGGGATTTCGGCGCGGCGGACGGGTTTGATCCGCGTGAGCAAGGGTTGACGCCGGTGCGGATGGAGACCTGGCGGGGATTCCTGTTTGTCGCGCTCTGCGAAGCAGCGCCGCCTGTCGCCAAGATGATGGCGCCGGTGGATGCGTCGTGGACGGATGAAACGGTTCAGCCTTTTGCGCTGCGGCGTTCGCACACAATCAGGTGTGACTGGAAGGCCTATGTCGAGAATTACCTCGAGGGCTACCATGTGCCACTGATCCATCCGGGGCTCGATGCGGAGATCGATTCGGCGAACTACACAGTGCACATGGAAGGCGAGATCGCGGTGCACCGGGCGCCGTCGCGCAAGGCCGACAATGTCTATTCGGGCTACTGGGCCTGGGCATGGCCGTGGCTGGGCATCAATGTGTACGAGCACGGCGTGATGATGGAACGCATCTCGCCGGTTGGGCCGGAAGAGACGCGTCTCGATTATCTGTATTTCTTCGATCCGGCGCGGGGCGCAGAACTCGAAGACATGCTGAAGCTGTCCGACGCGGTGACGGACGAAGACCTGAAGATGTGCGAGATCGTGCACCGCAACATTGTTGGTGGCATCTACAAGGCCGGGCCCTTGTCGCCGCGGCATGAAGGCGCGGTGGCGTGGTTCCAGGCGCGGCTCCGGCGTGAGGCCGGGTATCCGGGAGAGACCCCCAACTAGTACCCGGAATCACAGGAGCCTGATACGGTGGTTGTTGAAAAAAGGCGTTGGCACCCTCGGTATTCTTCGACTCACGATTCATGGACAGCCGGTACTAGTGTGCTGGACGCGCGGCTGCGCGGCTGCCGGAAAACGAAAAGGCGGTAGCCCTGGGAGCTGCCGCCTTCCGCGCAGGCCTTGATTGGACATTACACCCAGTAAGGCGCGACCTTGTAGTAATCGTAGGCCGAGTTGCGGGTCGCGCGGCCGTCGCCCTGGGTCAACTCGTCGATGTTGTGGTACGGGGCAGCCTTCAACTGGTCCTTGGTGAAGGGCACGACGTAGCCGTCATGATCCTTGCTGTAGTCGAGTGACGACCAGGGAACCGGGTGGTATTTTTCGCCAGTGCCGAGAAAGCCGCCGAATCCGACCACGGCGAAGAGAACGGAGTTGTCGGTCTTGTCGAGGACGACATCTTCGACCTTGCCGATCTTTTCGCCCTGCGTGTTGTACACGCTGGTGCCGATCGTGCGGCTGGCGCGGATGGCGGTGGTGTGTCCAGTTTGGGTAGGCATGAGATTGCTCCGATGCTTGAGTTGCAGATACACCAGCAACGCCTCAGGCGCGCAGGGGTTGCGTTAATTCTGCTTCAGTTTCGCCTCGCCCTTTCCTTACGGGCGCCGCCCTGCTAACGCCCCGCGCCATGTACCAGATCACCGCCAAGGGCCCGCGCGGGCCGATTGAACTCGCCTGGAATGCGCTTGCCTGGGCCGATCCGTCACCCGCGGGCGCCGTCGATTCCAAGGAAGATGCGCGCGGGGCCTGGAGGCTCGATGCCTTTTCCGAAACGCTGGAAGAGGCTGAGGAGTGTGCCGCGATCATGCAGGAGGCGGCGCCGGAACTGACCGCGCGGATCGAGGAGATCGTCGAGCGCGACTGGGTGACCCTGTCACTCGAAGGCCTGCCGCCGGTGAATGCCGGGCGGTTCGTCGTCGTCGGCAGCCACGCGCTCGCCGCGACCTCGCCGGGCAAGACGGCCGTGCTGATCGAGGCGGGGCCGGCGTTTGGGACGGGACATCACGGTACGACGCTTGGCTGCCTTCTGGCGCTGGCGGATGTGCGCCGGCGACGCAAGGTCGGCCGGGTGCTGGATCTCGGGACGGGCTCGGGCGTGCTGGCGATCGCGGCGCTCAAAGTGGGCGCGGAGATGGCGACGGGCAGCGACATCGACCGGGACTCGGTTTTCGTCGCGCGCGATAACGCGCGCAAGAACAAAGTCAGTCGGTTCTTCGTTCACCATGTTCGCGGGGCGAACACGCCCAACATGCGCCGGCTGGGGCCGTACGACACGGTGTTTGCGAACATCCTGATGAAGCCGCTGATCGGCCTCGCGCCGGAAATCCAGCGCCTGTCTGCGCCGGGCGCGGCGATCATTCTGTCAGGCCTTCTTCACCATCAGGCAGCCCCTGTCCGCGCGGCGTTCGAGGGACACGGCATGCTGTTCCAGCGCAAGATCAAGCGCGACGGCTGGTCGACTCTGGTGTTCGCGAAAAAGGGCTGACCCCCCCGCCGCATCCCGGGAGGGGGATGGGCGGCGAGGCGATCGCACTGGCGCGTTTGGCAGGGGGAGGCGCGCCGGTCTGCGATGCAGGTGGCTGGCCCGGACATTCCGGGACAGCGAGACTGAGGCTTACCGCGTGGCGCGCCGGGCGAGGCGGGACTGGCGTCGGGCCAAAAGGCTGAGCTCCGAAACCGCAGCGCCAGGCAGAGCTGGAGGACGCGGCGAAGAAGCCACTTCATTGACCTGAAGCGGGCGAAGGGCCTCGGCGGCCGGGATTTCGGCGGCGGGGCGGATATTGAAGTCGAATTTCATGTTAATACCTTGTTTACCTTGAATTGCTGCGACGCAGCATTAATCCGTACGCGCCCATATGGGATGGCGCATCAACAAAACAGTATGGCAATCGTAGATTTGCCATGAAAAATTGCATAACTCACTTGCTTTCCGGCAGCGCCGCACCGGGTTAAGAGAAGTCATGAGACAGACATTCGACATTAAGGGTGGGCCGCAAGACGGCCGGACCCATCTTCCGCTCCTCCGCCGTGAACTCGCCACGCAAGGCCTTGATGGCCTCTATGTGCCGCATGACGACGAGTACCAGAACGAATACCTGCCGGACGCCAATGAGCGCCTCGCCTGGGCAACCGGGTTTACGGGCTCTTTCGGTTCGGCCTTCGTGTTCACCGACAAGGCGGTGCTGTTTGCCGACGGGCGCTACACGCTGCAGGCGGCGGACCAGACGGATCCAGCACTGGTCAACGTCGAAGGCATTCCGGATCCTGGCGCGTTCGGCTGGCTCGCGAAGCAGAGCCTGGCCGGCAAGCGCGTGGGCTATGATCCGCGCCTCATGAGCCCGAACGATGTGGCGGCGCTGGGCGCGGCGGCGGCGAAGGCTGGCTGCGTTCTGGTCGCGGTCACCGAGAACCCGATCGACAAGGCCTGGAAAGGCCGCCCGCCGCAACCGATGGAAAAGGTCGTGCCGCACGCGGTCAAGCATGCGGGCGCGGCGCATACCGACAAGCTGGACGCTGTCGGCGTGCAGCTGGCAAAGGACGGGGCGGACGCCGCGGTTCTGACCTCGCCGGCCTCACTCGCCTGGGCATTCAACATCCGGGGCGGTGACGTAAGCTGTACCCCGCTGCCGCTGGGCCGCGCCATTCTGTATGCGGACGGCTCGGCGGAACTTTTCATCGACGAGGCGAAGACGGACGGCGCGCTGCGCCGGCATCTCGGCAATATGGTCACGCTGCGGCCCCTGTCGCAGCTGGAGGACGGGCTCGCCTCGCTGTCGGGCAAGACCGTGAGCCTGGACCCCGATGTAGCGTCGGCCTGGTTCTTTGACCGGCTCGCGGCCTCGGGCGCGAAAATCCTGCGCCAGCGCGATCCCGTTGCGCTGCCGCGCGCGTGCAAGAACGCGGCGGAGATCAAGGGCACGACGGCGGCGCATGCCCGCGACGGCGTGGCGCTGACGCGTTTCCTGCACTGGCTGGATACCGAGGCCCAGTCGGGCGAGGTCACCGAGATTGATACGGTGATGAAGCTCGAAGCCTTCCGCGAGGATCTTGGCAGCCTGAACGACCTGTCCTTTCCGTCGATTTCCGGGGCAGGGCCGAACGGCGCGCTGCCGCACTACCGTGTCTCGACGGCGTCCAACCGGAAACTGGCGCGCGGCTCGCTGTTCCTGATCGATAGCGGCGGTCAGTATCTCGACGGCACGACTGACGTGACGCGCACGGTACCGATCGGTCAGCCCTCAGGCGACATGATCCGGCATTATACGCTGGTGCTGAAGGGGCATATCGCGCTTGCGGCCGTGCGTTTCCCGGCGGGCACGACCGGCACGCATCTCGATATCCTGGCCCGCCATGCTCTGTATCAGGCGGGACTCGATTACCAGCACGGCACAGGGCATGGAGTCGGGGTATATCTCGGCGTGCACGAGGGCCCGCATAGAATCGCGAAAGTATGGAACGCCGTGCCGCTGATGCCAGGTATGATCGTCTCGAACGAGCCGGGCTTCTACAAGGCGGGAGAATACGGCATCCGCATCGAGAACCTGCAATACGTGACACCCCCGGCCGCCATTCCCGGCGGCGAGATTCCGATGCTCGGCTTCGAATGCCTCACGTTCGCGCCTCTGGCGCGCCGACTGATCGACGTGAAGTTGCTCTCGAAAGAAGAGCGGGTGTATGTCAACGACTACCATAAGCGCGTCTGGAAACTCCTGAACCGGAAGCTCGAAGGCGAGGTCAAGGACTGGCTCAAGGCGGCATGTGCCCGAATTTGAGGCAGTGGCTGATTTCCCCAAGGCAGATGCGCGCGGCAGTCTAGGTCGACGGGCGCGACTCTCCTAAGCAAAGGCAGCTTTAGGGAGCCTGTCTTGGAACTTGAAACGATGCTTGGCCGTGCACTGGATCTTTTTCCGGCGGATTGGAGCGATGGCGCGAAGCTCGCGGTGCTGGTCGGCGTTATCGTGGTATGTTTCGTCGTGCCGGTGGTGATGATGCTGGCCGCGTTCGGCAAGAAGCGGGCGCCGGAGGCGGCGGCCTCCAAACCGGTTGTGGGCCAGCCGGCAGCCAGCAAGCCGCGAGCGAAAGTGGCGGCAGGTGCGGCGCTGGATCTTGATCCGGAGGAATGGGTCTCCGGCAACGTGATCCACTATGACCGCCAGCGCGACTTCGGCTACATCCGTTGCGACCGGGTGAAAGGGCATGTCCGCTTTGAGGCGGCCGATTTCAAGCGCGCCCCGCGCATCGGCGAGACGGTGCGCTTCAAGGGCCAGCATGGTGCTCGCCGAAAGCCGGTGGCGGTTGTGGTGGAGCGGATGCCGGAGACGAAGCGGGCGGGCTAGGGCGCGAGGCCAAGCGCCTTAAGGGCCTCCAGGATGCCCTCAGTGCGCGGGCGCATGTCGTCTGCGATATGGGCATGGGTGGGAATATAGAAGAGGCCGAGGTCCAGGCCTTTCAGGGCGATCTCGGCGCAGCGCTCCGACAGGATGATGTGCATCTCGGGGGGAAGGTCCTTCGGGTCCGGGATGTGCTTTGCGATCAGCGGCGTGTAGACGCCGCCGGGCAGCAGGATGTGGACGTCCATCGTCTCGCCGCGCAACTCCTCGTGCAGCCACTCGGCCATGATCAGCACGCCGTGCTTGGTGGCGCCGTAGGCGGCCAGGCCGTTGCGCCGCACGGCACCTGGCAGGCTGAGGGAGTTTTCCGAGCCGGTGATCATCAGCCGGCCCCGCTGGCCAGCGGCGGTGAGGGCGGCGGCATAAGCCTGCGCAAGACGGAACGGCGCAAACAGATTCAACGCGAACATGTTCATCGCCGCGTCGTCGAAGTGATCCTTGATGATCCGCTTGTTGCGGCCATAACCCGCATTGGCGCAGACAAGATCGAGCTTACCCCGCCATTCAAAAGCGCGTTCAAGGAGCGCTGCCGGAGCCGCCGGATCCGACAGGTCGCAGGCAATGGCGAGACCGCCGAGGCTGGCAGCAACGGATTCGGCGGCGGCCGCCTGCCGGTCGGCGATGATGACCGCGGCGCCGCGCGCCTCAAAGGCTTCGGCGAGTGCCTTGCCAATGCCGGAGGCGCCGCCGGTGATGAGGACAGTCTGGTCGGCATAGTCGATCATGGCGTTTCTTTCAGTTGCCGGTGTCTTTCCGGACGCTATGCCTTCCGCGCTTGCCGCAGTCCTGTCATCGCCCCAGATGCTTGCCGAGAGCCCGCAGCGGCGCGGACTGAAGATCGGGGACCGAGCCATCGGCACGGGGGCCGATATTGATCAGCAGGTTGCCGCGCTTGGTGGTGACGTCCGTAAAGAGGTCAATCAGGCCCTGGGCATCCAGAAAGTCTTCCGGCAGCTCGTCCGTGTTGTAACCGAAGCCGAGGCCGAGGCCGCGGCAGGACTCCCACTTCTGTGTTTTCGGAATCGCGCCGAGACCGAACTCGACACAGCGGAAATCGCCGAACGGGGCGGGGGTCTCTTCCTGCTGGCCGCCGGCGGTTCGGGCTTTCAGCATGGCATTGAAGCTGGCGCGGGATGCGGGGTCGCGCAGGGAGTTGAAGAATTCGGTCGCGGCGAGCCAGCGGTCATTGGTCACGCCGTCCGGCACCGCGGCATAGTAATAATTATGGAGCGTACTGACGCCTTCGACATCCGGCCAACAGATATCGTTCCAGAAGACGGACGGCTTGTACCGGTCGATCAGCTCCTTCGCCTGCGCGAGCGCGTAGGCGCGGTAGTCTTGCTCCGTCGGCACGCAGGCGAACATGTCGCCGATATTCGAAATCGGCGTGTTGCGGAAAGTCCAGTCAAGGCCGCCGGAATAGTAGACGCCGAAGCGCAGGCCGCGCGCGCGGACGGCGTCTGCCAGTTCGCCGGTAAAATCGCGGGGCGTGTTCCAGCCGGGACGATGGGGATTGGACACATCTGTCGGCCAGAGGCAGTAGCCGTCATGATGCTTGGTGACGAAGACGACGTAGCTTGCGCCGGATTCGACGAAGAAATCTGCCCAGGCATCTGCATCGAAGCTCTGAGCGGCGTCGTCGAATTCCGGCCGGAAGTCCGTGAATGATTTGTCGCCATAGAGCGCCTTGTGGCGCGCGCGCGTGGGGCTGCCTTCGACGCGCATCGCGTTCTCGTACCATTCCGAATATGGGGTCAGCACCGCGCTCCTGTCATAGTCGTCGCCGATCAAATCGTGGATGGCGCGACCGCGCGGGGCCCAGGCGGGAATAGTAAAGATGCCCCAGTGGATGAAGATGCCCAGTTGCGGCTTTGCATACCATTCGGGGCAGGGGCGGGTTTCACTGTCAGCCATCTTTGTCTCTTTCTTCCAAACGGTCCAGCGGCTCGGTAACGCTCCAGGCGAAAGGCGCGAAAGCGGCGCGCGGCAGGCCGGCCTTGCCGAGCGCACTGGCCGTCCACTGGTTGCAGGTGTTGAACGGGCTGTATCGTCCTTTAGCGGAGAGTAGCAGCTCGCCGGGGACGCTCGTCTCGATAGGCCGGTAGGCGCCGTCGGCATCCTTCTTCAGGCTCATGAGGATTTCGTCGATGAGCACGGCTTTCGTGCCCTGCCCGCCGCGCAGTGGTTTGCAGACGCTGCGGACATCCGAGCCGTAGACCGGCACGATGCGCATCGCGACCGGGTTCATGCCGGCGAGGGCTGTGAGCGCGCGGGAGGGGGTCAGGTCCTCCGGGTACAGAACTCTGGTGAAGAAGACCGAGTCGCCCCAGCCGAACAGCAGATAGGTGTCGCGAGGCAGGTAGTCAGGGATCATGCCGCGGAATTCCTTGCGCCAGTTGATCACTTCGCCGTCGAGCGGCAGGGCAATGTCTGTGTGGAAGGCGGCTTCGCAGAGATAGGCGGCGGGCTTGGCGGGCGGCAGATACGCCGTCCTGCCGGTGAGCGGCAGCACGCCCGACAGCCAGGCCGCGCCCATATACCAGAAACCGCAGATCAGGGCAGCGATGAGCGCCAGGGCGGCCCAGCGAAGTCCGGTGATCAGGAATCTGGCTGCGTCCACCCCGTCTCCCCTGGCCGCAATCCGCGCTGGGGATAGATGAAAGCAACGCGTTGCGGGTGGCAAGCGAGATTCTGTTTGTTCATCTTTTGTTCTCGTGATAAACACTCCGCATGATGCTGTCTCTGTCCATCCGTGACTTCGTGCTCATTTCCCGGCTCGATCTTTCGCCAGGCGAAGGGTTTACCGCGCTGACCGGCGAAACCGGTGCAGGCAAATCGATTATTCTGGATGCGCTGTCGCTGGCGCTGGGCGGGCAGGCCGACCGGTCGGTCATCCGGTACGGCGCCGCGCAGGCGAGCGTTGCGGCGGAATTTGCGCCGCCGGCAAGTCACCCTGTCTGGGCGCTTCTGGCGGCCCAGGGCGTCGCGGCCCAAAACGGCGAGACGCTTACGCTGAAACGCCTGGTGCGCTCGGAAGGGCCCGCGCGGGCGTTCATCAACGATCAGCCGGTCAGCGCTGTGCTGCTGGCGGAGGCGGGCGAGCTGCTGGTGGAAGTGCATGGTCAGCATGCGGCGTCGAGCCTGCTGAGGCCGGCGGCGCATCGGCGTCTGCTCGACCTGTTTGCGGGTAATGACGCGCTGCTCACGGCATGCGCTACGGCACATGCGGCGCGGATGGAGGCGCGAGAGGCGCGGGTTGCGCTGGAGGCCGAAGCGCAATCGGCGGCCGAGGCGCAGGCCTGGTTGCAGGACACAGTGGCGGAACTGGCGAAGCTCGGCCCGCAGCCGGGAGAGGCCACGCGGCTGACGGCGGAGCGCGCGCAGATGATGCAGTCGGAACGCGTGCTGGAGGCGGTGGCCGAGGCGGCCACCGCGTTGGCGGCGGCAGATGCGGAGGCAGCCTTGTCGAAGGCCTCGCGGGCCGCGGAGCGGATCTGCCGGCTACCGGGTTTTGAAGGTGGGGCAGGCGCGCTGCCCGCAGCGGCGAAAGCAGCGTGCGAGGCGATCGAGCGTGCGATGATCGAAATGCGCGAGGCCGAAAGCGCGATTGCGCGGTTGGAGCGGATGCCGATCGATGCCGGAGATCTGGAAGGTGTCGAAGGGCGGCTGTTTGCGCTGCGCGCGATGGGGCGAAAGCTTGTCTGCGATCCGGATGCGCTGAATGCGCAGTGGGAGGCTCTGGCCGCGCGGCTGGAACTGGTCGAGGCGGGTGAGCTCGGCATTACGGCGGCCCGCAAGGCCGAACGCGCCGCCGAGGCGCGCTGGCACAGCGCGGCGCACGCGCTGAGCGAGGCGCGCCGGGCAGCAGCGTCACGGCTGGAGGCAGCGATTGCGGCAGAGCTGGCGCCGCTGAAACTCGGGCGGGCAACAATACGTGTCGCGCTGACACCGTTGCTTCCCGATGAGACCGGCGCGGCGGGCGCCGAGCGCGCCGAATTTGAAGCGGAGACGAACACGGGCGCGGGCTTCGGACCGCTGCGCAAGGTCGCCTCTGGCGGCGAGCTTGCCCGTGTATCGCTCGCGCTGAAATGCGCGCTGGCTGAAGCCGGAAGTGCGGGCACGCTGATCTTCGACGAGGCGGACCAGGGCGTCGGCGGGGCGGTCGCCGCCGCGATCGGCGAACGGCTGGTGCGGCTCTCGGCCTCGCGCCAGGTGCTGGCGGTCACGCACAGTCCGCAGGTCGCGGCGGCGGCGGACGCGCACTGGCTTGTTGAAAAGTCGGCGAAGGCTGGCGGGACGCGGCTGACCACGCTAGATGCGGGGACACGGCAGGAAGAAATTGCCCGCATGTTGTCCGGCGCCGAGATCACCGATGAGGCGCGGGCCGCAGCCGGGAGGTTGTTGGAGGATGCATGAGCGGCGGAATACCTGCCAGCGCGCTGACCGAGCAGGATGCTGCGGCAGAACTTGCGCGCCTCTCGCGCGAGATCGCCGAGGCCGACGCGGCGTATTACCAGAATGATGCCCCGACGCTGACCGACGCCGCGTATGACGCGCTGCGCTTGCGCAATGCCGAGATAGAAGCGCAGTTTCCGCATCTGAAGCGCGAGGACAGCCCGTCTCTCAAGGTCGGAGCTGATGCAGGCGACGGTTTCGCCAAGGCGCGCCACGGCGTGCCGATGTTGTCGCTGGAGAATGCGTTCGCGGACGAGGACGTCGCCGACTTTGCGGCACGTATCCGGCGCTTCCTTGGCCTCGGCGAGGACGCCGAACTCGCCTTCACGGTCGAGCCAAAGATCGATGGCCTGTCGCTGAGCGTCACCTATGAAAAGGGAAAGCTGCTGCGCGCCGCGACGCGCGGCGACGGGCAGACCGGCGAGGATGTGACGGCCAACGCACGCACGCTGGGCGATATTCCGGCAAAGCTCGCCGGCAAGGACTGGCCGGCCTCGATCGAAATCCGCGGCGAAATCTACATGGCGAAAGACGACTTCGCGGCCCTAAACACGCGAGAAGCCGCCGCCGGCCGAAAGGTCTTTGCCAATCCGCGCAATGCGGCGGCCGGAAGCCTGCGACAGCTGGATACCGGAATCACCAAATCGCGGCCGCTCCGGTTCTTCGCCTATGCCTGGGGGGCTGTCAGTGAACCGTTCGCGGACACACAGTCAGGTGCAGTGCAGAAACTGGCTGAGTGGGGATTGTCGACCAATCCCCTGATGGTCCGTGTTCTGACAGTCAAGGACATCCTTGCCAGTTACCGGGAGATCGAGGCACAGCGCGCTGGCCTGCCCTATGACATCGACGGGGTCGTCTACAAAGTCGACCGGCTGGACTGGCAACAGCGGCTGGGTTTTGTCAGCCGGGCGCCGCGCTGGGCGATCGCGCACAAGTTTCCGGCTGAGAAGGCGACGACAACTCTGCTCGGCATCGATATCCAGGTCGGCCGGACAGGTTCGCTCACCCCGGTCGCGCGGCTTGAGCCTGTGACGGTTGGCGGCGTGGTCGTCTCCAACGCGACCCTGCACAACGAAGATGAGATCGCGCGCCTCGGCGTCAAGCCGGGGGATGTGGTCGAGATTCAGCGCGCGGGCGATGTGATCCCGCAGGTGCTCCGCGTCGTGAAGGCCGCCAAGGGGCCCGGCTGGGTAATGCCCGAGGTTTGCCCGGCCTGTGGCTCAGCGGCGGTACGCGAGATCGACGAGGCGGGCGAAGTGGATGTGCGACGGCGCTGCACCGGCGGCCTGATCTGTCCGGCGCAGGCGGTTGAGCGACTGAAGCATTTCGTCTCGCGCAAGGCGCTCGACATTGATGGTCTCGGCGCGAAACAGATCGAACTCTTCCACGAGAAGGGCGTGCTGCGTGCGCCTCAGGATATCTTCCGTCTGCGGACGAATGTTGAAGCCGCAGGCCTGCCGCCACTGGAGGCGTGGGACGGGTTCGGCGCGGCGTCGGCGAAGAAGCTTTACGCGGCCATTGATGCGCGCCGGAAGCCGGAATTTGCCCGCTTCCTCAACGGACTTGGTATCCGGCATGTCGGACAGACGACGTCCAGTCAGTTCGCCCGCGGCTTTCTCAGTTGGCAGGCCTTCTGGGACGCTGTTGAGCGGGCGGCTGAGGGCGGACCTGGCAGCGAAGGCTATCTTGACCTGACCGGGATAGACGGCATCGGCGATGCGGCGGCCAAGGCCCTGATCCAGTTCCAGGCAGAGCCGCATAACCGCGAGATGCTGGAGGCGCTGCTCGCCGAAATCGAAATCGAGGATGAAACGCCCGCCGCAGCCGACAGTCCGGTCGCCGGCAAGACGGTCGTCTTTACGGGCACGCTTGAGCGGATGACGCGCGACGAAGCGAAGGCGCGCGCCGGTGCGCTGGGCGCGAAGGTTGCGGGTTCAGTGTCGACGAAGACGGATATCCTGGTCGCCGGGCCGGGCGCAGGCTCGAAACTCGCCAAGGCCGATAGTCTCGGCGTACGCACGATGACGGAAGCCGAATGGCTCACTTTGATCGGGGATGCCTGACGCCCAGGCGATCCGCATACGGACTACTTTCCACCGGGAATGAGGCGCTGCAGAAGCGTGCGGCGCTCTGAGGCGCTGATCGCTTCGAGGTCGACGCCTTCGTTGGTCAGCAGACGGTAGCTCATCTTGTACCAGTCGCTGTCCGGATAGTTGTAGCCGAGGGTCGCGCCAGCGGCGAGAGCCTGATCCTTCAGGCCGAGCGTCAGGTAGGCTTCGACAAGGCGGTGCAGTGCCTCCGGCGCGTGGTTGGTCGTCTGGAAGTTTTCGACCACGTTGCGGAAGCGGTTGACAGCTGACAGCGTCTGGTTCGAACGCAGGTACCAGCGCCCGACCGTCATTTCCTTGCCCGCCAGCTGGTCGTTGACCATGTCGCGCTTGATGCGGGCATCCTTGGCATACTCGCTTTCCGGGAAGCGGCGGATGATGTCGTTCAGGGCCGTGCGGGCGCGTTCGGTTATCGCCTGGTCGCGGCCGACATCGACGATCTGGTCGAAGTGGCAAAGGGCTGTCAGGTAATAAGCGTATTCGGCTTCCGAGCCGCCCGGGTGCAGCGCAAGGTAGCGCTCGGCGGCGGCCAGGGACGTCGTGTAGTCACGCGTCTTGTAGGACGCATAGGCTGACATCACCATCGATTTGCGCGCCCATTCAGAATAGGGATGCTGGCGCTCGACTTCCTCGAACAGCAGGATGGCATTCTGATAGTCGCGGGAATCGAGCTCTGCGGCGGCCTGATTGTAGAGTTGTTCCACGGGGCGTTCGACATAGGCGAGCTGCGTGTTGCGCCGTGTAGACTGGCAGGCGCCAAGCACCAGCGCGCAGGCGGCAATCGCCAGGGGGAGGGGTGTCAGTCTGGACATGGTGGGCGGCCTGTATCAGCGGCGTTATGCCGTTTACCCTGTCTGCTTAGCGCGAATACGCCTGCTTTTCCAAGGCCTGAAAGGCAGGGTTCGCGACGCAGGTTGCGGCCAATTTACCCAGAAACGAAGATTGTGCTTGCTGCCCGCCACATTCGCCCTACGTGTGCTAAGGAGGTAGCCGGTCCATATCACCGGACGCTTTGACAGGCAACCCGCGATCCGGGCAAGTGGACGAGAAGAGCTGAAGCCATGACCATCCGAAAACTGAGCGACGCCAACACAGTCGACCGTCAGGTGGGCGAGCGCATGCGCCGCCGCCGGATACTGCTTGGCCTGACCCAGGACCAGCTGGCAGACGCGCTCGGTATCTCCTACCAGCAGATTCAGAAATACGAGACCGGTGCAAACCGTGTCAGCGCCGGGCGCCTGGCTCAGATCGCGGAAGTGCTGGAGGTTCAGCCGGGCTGGTTCTTCGGCGCGGCCGAAAAGAGTGAGTCGGCGAGCGGCTCCTCGCGGGCAGTGATTGACCTTGTACGCAACTTTTCCCGCATCGAGGATGAGCGTGTGCGTACCCACCTGATGGCGCTCGTCCGGTCACTGGCCGGGCGGGGTGATGAGGATGGGGTACCCGATGATCTGGCCGGCGACAGCCAAGGCCTGATGGGCTGAGGTTGCGCCAAGCAGTCACAACATTCAGACAGCCGCACGGACCTCTTCACGGACTGCCTGCGTGCCAGCGTCTTCCCAGCACCAGGCTGACGGCGTAGCGAGCAGCTTGCGGACGAGCTTGTTGTTGAGGCCGTGGCCGGGCTGCACGGCATTATAGTCTCCGGCAATAGGGGCGCCGGCAAGCATCAGGTCGCCAACCGCATCCAGCATCTTGTGGCGCACGAACTCGTCCTCGATGCGCAGGCCTTCAGGGTTCATCACGCCGTCTTCGCCGATCACCACGGCGTTCTCGAGCGAGCCACCTTGGGCAAGGCCCATCGAGCGCAGCATTTCGACATCGCGGGCAAAGCCGTAGGTGCGGGCAAAGGCGAGGTCGCGGGCGAACATGCCGGGCGCGAGCTTCATCGCCATCTGCTGAACGCCGATATGCTGGTCATCATACTCTATACGGGCGCGCAGGGTTAGCACATCGCCGTTCGAGGGCGACAGGGTGGCGCGCTTAGGGCCTTCGCGCACTTCGATTGTTTCGAGAATGCGGATGCGCTTGCGGGCGGCACCTTGCGCTTTCTGGCCGGCCAGCAGCAGGAGTTCGTAGAATACAGAGGATGAGCCATCCATGATCGGCACTTCAGGCCCGTCGATTTCGATGAGCAGGTTGTCGATGCCGACCCCGGCGATGGCCGCAAGAAGGTGCTCGACTACAGCAACCGAGACGCCATGCTCGTTCGACAGCGTGGTGCCGAGCTGCGTGTCGGATACCGCGTCGGCATGGGCCTGGATTTCGCCGGTGCCGGCCGGGACGTCGATGCGGACGAAGCGGATGCCGGTATTTATTGCAGCGGGAAGCAGCGTTAGGCGTGCGCGCGCGCCGGAGTGCACGCCGATACCGGCGCAGCTCACCTTCAGGGAAATGGTTGTCTGCCGCGCGTGCGCCATGTGTGTTTCAGCCTTCATCCCGGAACGCATAACCAGGATCGACTAGATGGCCTGCTGGTCCGCCGCACTCAAAACACGCGATGTTTCGGCTTGTTACAGTTTGGCGGGCAAGCGCAGGCTAAAGCTCTGAAATACAGAGACTTTAATCTGCAGGACATGTGTCGCCCGAAGGCCACACAAAGGCTCAATGATTGGCAGAGCGGCGCAGGAAGGCAGGAATCTCCAGATCGGCGTCATCGAAGGCAGCCGGTTCCGGATAGTCATCCGGCGAGGAGATGATCTGCGAGCTGGTGGCAGCGCCGCGCAGCTCAGGGGCGGAATCGTTCTGACCTTGGGGGGCGGGGCGGCGCCAGCCGAAGAGGTTTGCGAAGCCAGAGGAAGGTGCCGCGCCGTCGCGAACCGGCCGTTCGGGGGCAGGTGCGTCGGTGCGCTCAGAGAAAACACCCGCCGGAGCAACCGGCGTGGCAGTTACGCGGGGCGGCGGCACGATCTTCGGCCGGTCGTCGGCGTCTGGGTCGTATACCGGGGCAGCGGACAGCATCGCGGCGTCCTCAGCGGCCATGGCTTCGTCTTCCAGGGCGAGCGCTTCTTCGTCGACGATTGCGGCCGGGGCAGCCTGGGTCGCACCTGGTGCGCGCGGGGCGATAGGTTGGGCGGCGGGCAAGCGGCGGGTCGCGGCGTCGAGGCCGGCGGCGACGACCGAAACGCGAATGCGGCCTTCGAGGCCCGCATCGAACGCCGAGCCGAGGATGATGTTCGCGTTTGGGTCGACTTCGCGGCGTATTTCGTTGGCCGCCTCGTCGAGTTCGAACAGGGTCATGTCATAACCGCCGGTGATGTTCACCAGCACGCCCTTGGCGCCCTTGATGGTGACGTCGTCGAGCAGCGGATTGTCGATGGCGCGCTTGGCGGCCTCGAGGGCGCGAGCTTCGCCGGTCGCCTCGCCCATGCCCATGAGGGCCGTGCCCATGCCGCGCATGATCGCGCTGACATCGGCGAAGTCGAGGTTGATCAGGCCCGGCATGACGATCAGGTCGGTGATACCGCGCACGCCGGAATAGAGCACGTCATCCGCCATACGGAAGGCGTCGGCGAAGGTCGTCTTGTCATTTGCGATGCGGAACAGGTTCTGGTTCGGCACGACGATCATCGTGTCTACATGGCCGCGGATCTTCGCGAGGCCATCTTCGGCGAGGCGCATGCGGTGCGCGCCTTCAAAGCCGAACGGTTTGGTGACGACGGCAATCGTCAGGATACCCATGTCCTGCGCCGCGCGGGCGATGATCGGGGCCGCGCCGGTGCCGGTGCCGCCGCCCATGCCGGCAGCAATGAATACCATATGGGCGCCTTCGAGACGGGCACGGATATCATCGAGGGATTCTTCAGCCGCTTTCGCACCAATCTCGGGGCGCGCGCCGGCGCCGAGACCGGAGGTGGTGGCGAGGCCAAGCTGCAGCGTGTTTTCAGCGCGCGAACGCGAGAGAGCCTGCGCGTCGGTATTGGCCACGATGAACTCGACGCCCTGCAGGTTCGCCTCGATCATGTTGTTGATCGCGTTGCCGCCGGCTCCGCCCACACCAAAAATGAGGATCCGCGGCTTAAGTTCCTGGGTCATTGCGCCTCAATCTGCGTCTGTATCGGCCGGGGCTGGCTTGAAAGGGCAGAATGCGCGCCTGCCGCTAAAAAACGCTTAAGTGACGGCGACTGGGGTCAGAAATTTTCTTTCAGCCAGTAGAGCACACTCTTGAGCTTTCCCGAGCCGCCCTCCGCCTCAGTTTCCAATGACGATACGCCAGCCCGCGCAGCGTCGGTAAACCCCAGATCGGAATAGAGTAGCAGGCCGGAAGCCGTTGAAAAAGCTGGCGTAGCCAGTTGCTCGCCTAAAGTTTCGGCAAGGACGGGACGGCCGAGGCGGATCGGGGTCTTGAGGATGCGGCTGGCCACTTCGCGCACGCCGGGAAGCTGGCTGGCGCCGCCGGTCAGCACCACGCGCTGTGGCAGGACGGATTTCACATCGCTCCGGGCGAGCAGGTCCAGCGTCATCTCGAAGATCTCTTCAATGCGCGGCGCAATTATGCGTGCCAGTGCGGCGCGTTCCAGCCGTGAGGCGTGCAGGCGGCCGTCATCGCCCAGGCGCGGGGCTTCGATGCGTTCGGCCAGGCCCGGGCCTTCAAGGTCGGCGGTGCCGTATAAACTCTTCAGGCGCTCGGCGGCGGCAAAGGTCGTACCGATGCCCTGCGCAATGTCGGCGGTCACATGCGCGCCGCCGACCGGCACAAGGCCGAGCCAGGCGGGCGAGCCGTGCAGGTAGACCGAGACGGCGGTGACGCCGGAGCCAAGGTCGATGCAGACCGCGCCGTTCTCGATCTCGTCCTCGATCAGCGTGCCGGCGCCGCTGGCGATGGCGGACGGAATCAGCCGGCGGACGCCGAGATGGGCGCGGCCCACACATTCCACCAGGTTCTTCACGATGGCGCGCGGGGCTGAAACGATCGACATTTTGACCGTCAGCATGCCGGCGATCATGCCGACCGGCTGGCGCACGCGGCCGGCAGCCTTGTCGATCGTGTAGACGACGGGCCAGGCCGAGAGGATGTCTTCCTGCCGGTGTGTCGGGGACTGGGCGGCGCGCGTCAGGGCCTGGCCATGGAGGCGGCGCACATCCCTAGCGGTGATCACCCGGTCGCCAATGTCTATACTGGAGGTTAACAGGCGTGACGAGAGTTTCGGGCCGGTGATACCCAGGATCACTTCCGAGATCGGCTCGCCTGCCTCGCGTTCAGCATCTTCGACCGCAAGGCGGATGGAGCGTTCAAGCCCTTCCATGTCGGTGATCGTGCCACCCGCGAATCCGCGCGTCTGCTGACGGCCGGCGCCGATGATGGTCATCCGGCGCGGATTGTCCGCATCCGGACGGGCGATCAGGCAGGTGGTTTTCGAGCAGCCGATGTCCAGTGCTGCGACCGTGCCGCTGGAGCGGCCGTTGAGGCGGGCGAGGCGCCTGGAAGAGAGTTCGGACATCAGGTTTTCTCTGCGGCCTCGCGGGCAGGGGCCGGTTCAATGGCGGTTTCGGCCAGGCGGAGATAGACGCGTCCATGGCTGCGCAGGTCGATCATTTCCAGCGGGCGCTGTGTGAGCGCGGTGCGCACTTGCAGTTTCGCCAGCCGCTGGATGGCGGGCTCAAGGCCCGGGTCTTCCGGCAGGCGGACGGTGACGCCATTGATGAAGCGCATGTCCCAGCGGCGCGTGCCGATCCGGGTGGCGACCGCAACGCGGCCGTTGATATCGGGCGCGGCGGCCAGTGCGGAAGCCAGCTGCGGGGCGGCTTCCGGCGCGCCCTGGCCGGCGAGGCGCAAGAGACCCGGGTGATCTTCTGCGCGGGCGCCCGGCAGCAGGCGGCCGAGGCCGTCGACGACCTGCCACTGGCGGCCGTCATGCCATAGGGCCACCGGATCGGCGGCGTCGGCGAGAATGACGATCTGGCCTGGCCAGAGGCGGTGGACGCGCACGTTGAGCACCTTGCTGGTGCTTTCGACACGGCTCTTGATCAGGTGCGGATCGGCGCGGAACATGTTCTCGCCGGGCTCGATCATGGCGGCGGCGCGCACTTCGTCGGCGAGCGCAGCATTGTCCTCGAGGCCGAGAACGGACACATCTTTCACATCGATGCCGACAAGGCGCGACGTATCGTCCATGAAGCCGCCGAACCGGGCGCCGATCTGCGACATCGATCCGCCCATCCAGGCGGCAGTGGCCACAAGGATCGCGACCAGCATCACGACGCCGAAGATGATCGAGGAGACGCGGACTTCCTCGCCCGTCGTCTCGTCGATGATGGTCGCCGGACGGCGGCGGCCCGAGGGCACGGTCTGGTTGCGCTCTATCTTTGGCATGAGGCGTCCTCGATCATCCAGGCGACGAGGTCCACGAAACTCATGCCCATATGTGCCGCCTGCTCGGGAACGAGCGAGGTCGGCGTCATGCCGGGCTGGGTGTTGGTTTCGAGGATCACGAGGCGGTCCTTCTTCTCATCGTACCGGAAGTCCGAGCGCGTGGCCCCGCGGCAGCCCAATGCAAGGTGAGCCGTGAGCGATGCATCCATCGCCGCCTTGGTCACATGCGCGGGCAGATCCGCAGGGATCACATGCTGCGATCCACCAGCCGCGTATTTTGCATCAAAATCGTAATAGTCTCTTAAGGTCGTGATCTCGGTCACCGCGAGCGCGCGGTCGCCCAGTACGGCGACTGTCAGCTCGCGGCCGGGGATGTATTCCTCCGCCATCAGATAATCACCGTAACGCCAGTTCGGTCCGGTCAGTTCCTGCGGCGGGCCATTTGCCCCATCGCGTACGATCAGTACACCGAAGCTCGAGCCTTCGTTGACCGGCTTGATCACATAGGGGGGGGGCAGCGGGTGGGCGGCGGCGGCTTCGGCGCGCGTGACGCGGCGGTCTTCGGCGACGTCGAGGCCGGCCTGCCTGTAGACGGCTTTCGATTTCAGCTTGTCCATGGCGAGGGCCGAAGCGAGCACGCCGGAATGGGAATAGGGCAGGCCCATGACTTCCAGCAGCCCTTGCACAGAGCCGTCTTCGCCCCAGGGTCCATGCAGGCCGTTCAGCACGGCGTCCGGCTTGGCTTCGGTCAGCTGGCGCGCGAGCTGGCGCGTCGCGTCGATTTCAGTGACGTCATAGCCGGCCTTTCGCGCCGCTTCAGCCATCTGCCGGCCGGAGGAAAGGGATACGGGGCGCTCCGAAGACCAGCCGCCATAGATAACCGCCACCCGTTTCATGCCTGCTCCTTCTGAGACGCGTTCTAGCCTCCGCGTCCGTCATGGATCGCTGCGGTGAACACCAGCTTAAAGAGGAGGACACGTCGTATGTCGGGCCCAATTCCGGCGGATTACAGAAAAATCATCTCGTGGCGCGCGAAAAGCTTGGATTACATAAGCAGAGCGTATCGATAAACAATAAATTAATACTGAAAAACGGCAGACACCTCGGAACCTCTGCAGGACTTCGATGGGCGCCCGGGGGGAGGCACTGAAATGCCGGTGCACCGAATCCTGTTCGGCACCGCTGCCGCGATTGTGCTGGTGGGCCAGTCCGTCGCCATCGTCCAGATGGAAGCTGCGATGCCTCCTGCCGAAACGAACCGTACCGTATTCACGCCCGCTGACTTCGCGCAGTTCAACACCCAGAACGTCCTGGTCATGGTTCGCCGCGTGACCGGTTTTGTCATTCAGAGCGATAACGGTGGCAATCGCGGCTTCGGCCAGGCGCGCGGTAATGTGCTGATCGACGGTCAGCGGGTCCCGGCAAAATCAAATGGCGCCTAGGCGGCGCTCGACCGTATAGCTCTCACACGGGTTATCGGTATCGAAGTGCTCGACGGCGCGCAGACGGATATTGCCAGCCTCTCCGGTAAGGTCGTCAACGTCGTGACTGAAGGCAAGGGTGCGCTCGATGGCGTCTGGCGTTACAAATGGCGCACCCGCGAAAATCTGCCGCCAAGCCTGACGAACTGAACGTCACGCTGTCCGGTGCCGAAGGTGCGCTGAGCCGGACCCTCGAGGCCGGGAGCGACCCGGGACGCGGCGGATACGCTGGCTGGCGCGACATCTGGGACGCCACCGGGATGCTGGTCGAAAGACGTGACTAGGATTTCGCGTCCATCGAGGTTGATATCTCCGTATCCGGATCACTGGCCTGGAAACCGGCCAGCGGCACGGTCGCGAATTTCAATACCACGGCCCAACTCTTCGAAGGACACCAGAAGCAGGTCTCCAGGAGCTTTCCCGCAGGCGGCCCTGAAGGCCGGCGCGTCTTCCTCGCAGCGCACCAGCGCGACCCGTTCTGCCGGGAAGTCTATGGACCGGACAGCAACGGCGCACTGGGGCGCTCCGAGGAATAGGCGCCCGCGTTCGGTCCGATTTTCACGATCGAACTGAAAGGCAGGTTCTGAGGCTTCCCGAAGGACGGCCCGCCAAGCGGGCAGGGCTGGCGACCGAAATGAGAAAGCGCCAGTCGGGGACGCCTTGCTATCCGAAATCATTGGACTTCGGCGTGGGAAAAGGTCCACTGGAAAGCGTGGGAGACGCCAGTCGGGATGGTAGAGTTGCGACAGTTCTTGAGCCATGTGGCGGCGGCGCTGGCCGTAGCTCCGTTGGGTGCGCCAGCATTAGCTGAGACAGTTTCTGACACGATGGACGACGCCGGTCCGCAGGACCGGACGATCCTGACGCTGGAAGATTTCGCCCGGTTTGCGCCGCGCACGGCGCTGGATATGGTCCAACGTGTGCCGGGCGTGTCGATATCCAAGGATGATAGCGACTCGCGCGGCTTCGGCCAGGCCAGCGGCAACGTGCTGATCAACGGCCAGCGCGTCTCCGGCAAGTCCAATGGTGCGAGCGCGGCGCTCGGCCGGGTTCCGGCAAGACAGGTCGAGCGGATCGAAGTTGCGGATGCAAGCGTCTTCGGGGTGCCCGGACTATCCGGCCAGGCGATCAATGTCGTGACATCGGGCGAGGCCCGCCAATCCGGGTCCTGGAAGATGCAGGCGCGCTGGCGCGATGATTTCCAACCGTCGCTCGGCGTCGCCAATCTGGCGCTATCCGGCCGCAGCGGCGATGTCAGCTGGAGCGTGGAGGCGGACAATGCGCCGGAACGGCGCGGCAACCAGGGCTTCCGGAACGTGACGGACGGAACGGGCAACCCGCTCGAACTGCGCCAGGAAAAGTTCACCTTCTATGTCGATACAACGTCGTTGTCGGGCTCGATGGCCTGGAAGCCGCCGGGCGGCATGGTGGCCAATCTCAATGGAAAGGCGGCGACCTACCGGCAGGAAATCAAGGATCGCGCCCAGGTGTTTCCAGTTGCGGGTCCCGAAGGCCGGCGGTTGTTCGAGAGCCTTGAGGATCAGTGGAACGCGGAACTCGGCGGCGATGTCGGATTCGACCTCGGTCCCGGCAGGCTGAAAGCGATCGGACTGGCACGCCGCGAGCGCAGCCCCTTCAACGATACCTTCCTCAGAGGCGGTCTCGACGGCTCGGATCTCTACCGGTCGGACTTTCGTCAAACCACGGATGCAGGCGAGTACATTCTTCGCAGCGAGTATGGCTGGAAGACGCCTTCAGGACCGGAGTGGCAACTGTCGGCGGAAGGTGCCTTCAATTTCCTTGAGGCAGAATCGGAACTCTCCGAGGCGATCAGCAACGGGCCGTTCGTGGCCGTGCCGCTCGATACATCGAATACACGCGTCGAGGAACGCCGGGCCGAGGCGATGCTGACGCATACGCGGTCGCTGGCGACCGATCTCACGATGCAGCTGGCGGTCGGCGCGGAGTATTCGGAAATCTCGCAATCCGGCGACACGCAGAAAGTCCGCACGTTTACGCGTCCCAAGGGGTATGCAAGCGTGACGTGGGCAACCAGCGAAACGCTCAGCCTCGTCACCCGGATCGAACGCAAGGTCGGACAGCTCGACTTCTTCGATTTCGTTACTTCGGCTGACCTGTCGCTGGACAACAACAATGCTGGCAATCCCGACATTGTTCCAACGCAGGTCTGGAGCGCCAGCCTGCAGGCCGAAAAGGATTTTTCGGAGTGGGGCGCCGCCACGGCCAAGATCACCTACGACAAGGTCGAGGATATCGTTGACCGTGTGCCGATCGGCGCCGGCGACGGTCCTGGTAACATCGACACAGCCTGGGGGGCGATTGCCGAGCTTGATGCGACGCTGAAACTTGCGCCGCTCGGTTTCGAGGGCGCCGAAGTGACGGCCAGCGGTGTATGGATTGACTCCCGGTTAGATGATCCGGTCACGGGCGCGTCCCGACGCATCAGCGATGACCTGCTCTATGAAGTGAACGTCGAGTTTCGGCATGATGTTCCGGGTACGCAATTTGCCTGGGGCTCAAAGCTCGAGCGGGTTGCCTTCACGCACGAGTTCACGCGAAGCGAGCGAAGGCTCGAGCGGCAACTGCACGGGATGGGTGGCGTCTTCGTCGAGCACAAGGACCTCTGGGGTGCGACCGGGCGCTTTGCGGTTCGTAATTTCCTCGATCACAGGGACGTGGTCGAACGCACCGTTTTTGCGCCTGATCGAAACGGCCTGGCCGTTCGCCGGGAAGTGTCAGAACGTGATCGCGGCCTGATTTTCTTGCTGTCCCTGAACGGAACTTTTTAGACCGGGCCGGTTTGTCCGATCCGGCCGATGCGGCGTACTTCCCAGCGCAGGCTGACGCCGGACGTCTCCAGCACGCGGGCGCGCACCAGTTCGCCGAGCGCTTCAAGATCGGCAGCACTGGCCTTGCCCGTGTTGATCAGGAAATTGCAATGCATCGGCGAGACCTGCGCGCCGCCGACCTTCAGGCCGCGGCATCCGGCGGCGTCGATCAGTTTCCAGGCGGAGCGTTGACCCGGTGTGCCGGGCGGATCGGGGTTGGCGAAGGTGGAGCCGGAGGTTTTCTCCCGGATCGGCTGGGTCTCGGCGCGGCGGGCCTGCAGCGCCTCTATTTCTGCCGCGATTCCACCCGCGTCCCTCGTGCCGGAGCCCCGAAGGACGAGGCGTGTGACAATGAGGTCTTCCGGCAGGTCGGTGTGTCGATAGCTGAACTGGACCGGCGTATGGCCCTCGCCAAAGACGCGCCGCTCGCCGGCGCGGTTGATGCCTTCCAGGCGGATGAGCACGTCCTTCAACTCACGGCCATAGCAGCCCGCATTGGTACGTGTGGCGCCGCCAAGCGATCCGGGAATCCCGGACAGGAACTCAAGGCCGGTCATTCCGTGTTTTGCGGCCGCCTTCGCGACGGCGAGGTCGAGCGCGCCCGCGCCGGCCGTCAATTCCAGCTCGCCGGTTTTCATAACTTCGCCCCAGGCACGGCCCATCAGACGAATGACGACGCCGGGGATGCCGCCGTCGCGCACGATCAGGTTTGAGCCTACTCCGAGTGCAGTGACCGGAATGGCCGGGTCCAGCGCGCCGAGGAAGCCCGCAAGATCTGTCTCGTCCTCAGGCAGGAACAACACATCTGCAGGACCGCCGACGCGAAACCAGGTGTAGGGCGCCAGCGCAGCGCCTTCGATCAGTTTGCCGCGCGCTTGGGGAAGGGAAGGTCGGGTCATGGATGTCAGCGGGTCGCCCGCCGCAGCGGCGGTGTCAAGCGGCAGGCATGTCCGGCGAAGGACGCCTCAGTTGTTGCCGGCGCCTGTCCGGTCTGTCGGCGGCCCGCCCGGCGGGCGCCGGTCGGGGCGGTCCGGTTTGGGATCGGGCGCCGACAGCTTGGCAAGCTCGATCACTCCGTTGCCGTCCTGATAACTGGTCGCGAGCTGCGCGATGACGGCCTTGAACTCGTCGAACTTCACAATCCGGTCGAGGTTCGGGTCGAACCGGACGGGATTGGACAAGGTATCGTCGCGGGTCGGCAGGCCGGCGGCCCAGTCTTGTTGCTCGAGGGCGACCAGCTCGCCGTCTCCATTGGCATCGGCGAGCAGGAAGGCCGCGCGGGTGCCTTCGGCCAGCTCTTCGGCTGAAATCCGGCCATCGCCATTGGCATCAAAGCTCGCAAACAGGCCGCCGCCGGGGACGAGGCGGCCGAGGTTGCGCTGGGCAGGCCCGGTATCCGGCTTGACCAGCCCCTGGCCAGGAAGGCGCACGAGGTCATCGCCGTCATCTTCGGCCTGGGCGTTGACGGGAGGGGCTGCCAGCAGGACAGCAGCCAAAAGAATCGATGGCAGGGTGCGGCGCATGATCGGTGCCTCCTCAGGCTTATCGATGGTTACCCTAGGCAGGTGTGCTGTTTATGCAACAGCTGGTTACAGCTTGGGCGCGCTGCCCGGACGTGCTTCGCAGGCCGGGAATTAACCCTGCCTTAACGCTCGCGGGGCCAATCGTTAACCAGTATAAACTTGCCAGAGTTGCGCCCCCGCAGGCGCGAGATGCCCCGCTTGGAAAGGCGACCATCCGATGAACGCAGAACAAGTGCCCATCATCATGGCGGTTGGTACCGCAATGCTGGCCCTTGGTGCGCTGCTCTGGGCCTTGCGGGTTTCGGACGGGGCGAGGGGCGCTGCCAAGCGCTACCGCGATCTGGCCGGCGACCGGGAGACCGAAAACGCCGCCCTTAAATCTGTGTTAGGTGCCCACCCGGGCGTGATCCTCGTCTGGCAAGGCGAGGCGCTGGAAGTCGAGGGCGACGAAATCACGCCGCCGGACGTATTCGGCTCGTCGGTGGCACTGGCGGGCCTGCTCAGCTTCACCGATGCGGCGATTTCAGACAATCCTACGGTCCGGATCGTCGAAGGCATAGCCGATCTGGAAGCACGCGACTCGGTTGGGCAGGATACGACGCTTCGCATCCGCTTGCGGGAGTTGCGCGAGCAGGGAAATCCGTTCTCCCTGACCATCATCGGCCCCTCGGGACGCTTCCTTGAAGCGGATGGCCGCACAGCTGGCGCGCGCGCCGTGGTCTGGGTCACCGACGCGACCATCAAGGGGCTTGAAGAAAGCTCCGCTCGCGGAAAATTCGAGGAAGCGCGCCAGGTGATCGCGCGCGATCCAACCGCATTCCTCGACATGCTGCGCAAGGCGCCGTTCCCGGCCTGGCGTGTGTCCGGCATGGGCCGCCTTCAATGGGCAAACCCCGCCTATCTCGCCGCTGTGGACGTCTCCAGCCTCGACCGGCTTCTGGAGGAGCAGACGACGCTCGATCAGGCGGTGGCCGAGCAGGCCCGCAAGACGATCTCCGATGGCCAGGAGCATGACGAGACGCGTAACATCGTGGTCAAGGGCGACCGCCGGTCGATGCGTGTACTGACATTCCCGCTGTCCGGCGGGGCAGGGGCGATGGCCTTTGACGTAACGATGCAGGAGAACGCGCGCGAGGAACTGAACCGCCACGTCCGCGCGCATGACGAGACGCTGAACCATGTGGCGGACGCCGTTGCCATCTTCAGCGCCGAGCGCAGGCTGACCTTCTACAACAAGGCCTTCCGCGACATGTGGGATCTGGAAGAGGCTTTCCTCCTCGACCGGCCAAACCATGGCCAGCTGCTCGACCGCCTGCGCGAGCGCCGCAAAATTCCTGGCCGTCCGAACTATGCCGAATGGCGCGCCGAGGAGATTTCCTACTATCTCGACCTCGACGGCGTGAAGGAGGACAAGTGGTCCCTGCCGGACGGGCGCGCACTGTCGGTCACCCGCCAGCGTCACCCGATGGGCGGCCTGCTGCTGCTGTTCAAGGACATCACAGTCCAGCTCGACCTGCAGACGCGCTTCAATGCGCTGATCAAGACGCAGCGCTCCACCCTCGACAACCTGCACGAGGCCGTCACCGTTTTCGGCAGCGACGGGCGCCTCAAGTTGCACAACCGCGCGTTCGAGCGGGTCTGGGATCTGCCCGCGGATCTTCTCAAGGACACGCCGGACTATGACGACGTGGTCAAAGGCTGCGTGCCATTGTTCCACGATGCGGACATCTGGGACGCCATCAAGGTGCACATAACCGACCCGTCTGCCAGCTCGCGTCAGGCCACCACCGGCGAAATGCGCCGCTCGGATGGCTCGCTGCTCACCTACATCACCAACCCGCTGCCGGACGGCAACACGCTGATCGCGTTCGCCGACGTGACCGCTACCCGCCGCGTCGAATCCGCCCTGCGTGACCGCGCCGAAGCCTTCGAAGCCGCCGACCGGTTGAAGACAGAATTCGTGCGCAACGTAAGCTACCAGCTGCGCTCGCCGCTGACGACGATCTTCGGCTATGCCGAACTCCTCGAAACCCAGCGCAACGGCGCGCTGACCGAGCGCCAGACCGATCACGTCCGTGCCATCCTGTCGGCCTCCGATCATCTCAACAAGCTGATCGAGAACATCCTCGATCTGGCATTGATCGAAGCCGGCCGGATGGATCTCGACATCGACACGGTCAACCTCGAGGATCTGATCGCCGAAGGCATCGAAATGGTTGTCTCGAAAGCTGAGGACACGGAAGTCACCGTGCGCTCGGAGATTACCGGCAAGCTGGGTACGATCCGCGGCGATGCCCGCCGCATCAAGCAGGTGCTGTTCAACCTCGTCTCGAATTCGCTCCGCTTCACGGAAGCGGGCGGCGAAGTCGTAGTCGCCGCGCAGCGGGCCGGTGACATGGTAATGCTCAGTGTGCGCGACAACGGCATCGGTCTCGAAGCCGACAAGCGCGCCACCAGCTTTGACAGCTTCGTTTCAGGCGATCAGCGCGGCGCGGGCCTCGGCCTCGCGCTGGTGAAGCACTTCATTCATCTGCACGGCGGCACGGTCGGCATGAAGCCGGTCGATGGCGGCGGGCTGGAGGTGATGTGCTGGCTGCCGGCGCAGGTCTCGATCACCGCCCAGAGCATGGTCCATCACCCGGAAGGCGCGCCGCTTTAAGCCTCGGTCAGACCGGATCCCGGGCGAGGTAAACGCTTTCGTCAAACTCGCCTTCCCACTTGGCAACGGCGGTTGCCACCGCGAGATCGCCCGTCACGTTGGTCACCGTGCGCATCATGTCGAGGATGCGGTCAAACGGGAACAGGATAGCAATGATGAGAATGGTGTTCTCGGCGGTCACCCCGATCACGCTGAGCGTCGTCGCCGCGAGAAACAGGCTGACCGACGGGATGCCGGCCGTACCGATAGAGACCAGCGCCGCCATCAGGATGATCGTGAAATACATGTCGGGCGTCATGTTGATGCCGAGCGCCTGAGCCGCGAACAGCGCAATAAGACCCTGATACAGTGCGGTGCCGTCCATGTTGATCGTGGCGCCGAGCGGCAGTACCGAGGAGGCAATCGGTTTGCCGATCCCGAGATTCTTGTTGGCAGCCGTCATTGTAACCGGCAGGGTGGCATTCGATGACGAAGTCGAGAACGCCACGGCTTGGGGATCGGCAACACCCCGGATGAACGGGATGAGCGGCAGGCGGAGTATCACCTTAACGATGAAGCCGTAAGTGATCAGCATGTGCAGCGTGCAGGCGAGATAGTGCGCCAGCGTCATCTTGCCTAGTACTTCGAGCACGACAAGGCCGCGCGTCCCGAGCACCCAGGCCATCAGCGCGAGCACGCCGATCGGCGCCACTTCCATAATGATGATCGTGAGCTTCATCATGACGTCCGCAGCGCTGTTCATGACACGCGCAACGGGTCCGCCTGCCTCGCCCGCCATCAATGTCGCCACGCCGACCATGATCGCGAAAAAGATGATGGCGAGCACATCGCCCTTCGCCATTGCATCGACCGGATTGGTTGGAATGATGGACAGCAGCGTACGGATTATCTGCTCAACCACGCCGCCGGGTGCCGGATTAGCGGCGAGCCTTTCACGCGCCTCGTCCATGTCGGCGGTTGAGACCGCCGAGAGATCGAAACCGGCGCCCGGCTGGATGATCGTACCCATCGCCAGGCCGAAGGAGACCGCGATGACGGTCGTGATCATGTACATAGCGAGGGCGCGCCCACCGAGGCTGCCGAGGCGCTTGGGGTCTCCCATTGCCAGTACGCCGGACACCAGGGTTGTGAAGATCAGCGGCACGACCAGCATCCGGATAAGGCTGATGAAGGCATCCCCGACAGGTTTGAGCCAGGTGGTGACGATCGCGGACGCCTGTTCCGGACCGGCCCCATAGCGAAGACCAAGCCCGATGGCCGCGCCGATGAGGAGACCGAGGATAACCCGCTTCCACAGATCGATTTCAAACCAAGCTTTCATCTGCCGCCTCTTTTTTCAGCCAAGGAAGGGAGCGTAGGGGCAGGGAGCCCGGAAAACAACCTTTGCGGCGCGATGCTTGCCAGACGCGCCCCCGGCGCCCTATTCCGTGCTCGATGATCACCGCGCAGGATCCCTTGCCGATCGACGACGTATTGCCGGAGATTCTCCGCGCGCTCGCGGTCGGCAACCGGTTGGTCCTTGCCGCGCCGCCAGGCGCCGGCAAGACGACGCGCGTGCCGCTGGCGCTGGCGGGTCTGCTCGGCGGCGAGGGCGTCATCCCCGGCCGCATTCTCATGCTCGAGCCGCGCCGGATTGCAGCCCGCATGGCCGCGGAACGTATGGCGTCGACCCTCGGGGAAAGGCTCGGCCAGACGGTGGGTCTGACTACGCGGGTGGACCGGAAAGTCTCGGCGGCCACCCGGATCGAAGTGATTACCGACGGCCTGTTCACGCGCCGCATCCTGAACGATCCTGAACTGAAGGATGTCGGCGCGGTAGTGTTCGACGAGTTCCATGAGCGGCGCCTCAATTCTGATCTTGGACTCGCCCTTGCGCTGGAGGCGCAAGGCGCGCTGCGCGAAGACCTCCGCCTGTTGATCATGTCGGCCACGCTGGACATTGCGGCCGTGTCGAAAGCCATCGGCGGGCCAGTGATTGAAAGCGCAGGACGGCAGTATCCGGTCGAGACGCGCTATCTCGGCCGATCCGGGGACCGTATCGAAGACAGGATGCCCAAGGCAATCCGCCAGGCACTGCGCGAAGAACAGGGCTCCTTGCTCGCCTTCCTCCCCGGCGCGCGGGAAATCCACCGTACGGCGGAGGCGCTCGCCGGTCTCGGGCCGGATGTTCTTATCGCGCCGCTGTTCGGAGCCCTGTCTCCGGCTGAGCAGGACGCGGCGGTGTCGCCCGCGCCGGGCGGCAAACGCAAGGTCGTGCTCGCAACCGATCTCGCGGAAAGCGCGCTGACGATAGAAGGCGTGCGCATCGTCATCGATTCCGGCCTCGCCCGCGTCGCCGAAGATGAGGCCGGCGGCCTCGGCACGCGCCTGAGCACCGTGCGGGCGTCGCGCGCTTCGGTCGATCAGCGCCGGGGCAGGGCGGGGCGCACCGCGCCGGGCGTCTGCTACCGTCTCTGGGACGAGGCAGCGACGCGCGGCCTGATGGCCGCCGCCACACCGGAAATCCTGTCGAGCGATTTGTCGGGCCTCGTCCTGGCGCTCGCCGAGTGGGGCGAACGTGATCCGTCAAAGCTCACATGGCTGGATGCCCCGCCTGCCGGCAAGTACCGCGCCGCGCAGGCACAACTTGTCGCCCTCGGCGCGCTGGAGGCGGCGGGCCCCCTTACGCTGAAAGGCCGCGAGATGGCGCGCCTGCCGATGGCGCCGAGGCTCGCGGCGCTGATCGTGTCCGCGCCGGGCCCGGCGGAAAAAGCGCTGGCCGCTGAAATTGCCGCCTTGGCAGGTGAACGCGGCATCGGCGGCGATTCCGGCGACCTGCGGGACCGGTTGCAGCGTTTCCGAAATGACAGCAGCCCGCGCGCCCGCAGCCTCAAGGCGCAGGCGGCCAGCTGGGGCGCCGGCGCAAAGCCGGGCGGCGATCTCGCGCGCCTTCTGGCCTCCGCCTGGCCGGACCAGGTTGCGCGCAAGCGGCCTGGCTCAGACGGATCCTATCTGCTGGCATCAGGACGTGCGGCAAACCTTCCGTCAACGGACGGTCTGGCAAAATCGGAATGGCTGGTTGTTGCCGATCTCGGCGGCGCTGCGCGCGAGCCCCGGATCACGCTCGCCCTGTCGCTCACCGAGGCCGAGGCGCTTGCGAGCCAGAAGATTGTCACGGAGGATCGCGCCACCTTTGATCCGAAGTCCGGCCGGTTCACCGCGCGGCGGGTGAAAGCCATGGGCGCGATCGTGCTCACCGAAGCGCCGCTTCCGAAGCCCTCGGCGGACGCCGCTGCTGGGGCGATGCTGGAGGCCGTCCAGGTAGGTGGCTTTGAAGCGCTCGGCGCAGCAGAAGTCGTCGAAGAAACGCTACACCGTCTGCGGGTCCTTGAGACAGCAGCGCTCCTGGAAGCGCCCGTGCGCCGCACCGGCGCATTGGTGGAGTCGGCGCACGACTGGCTTCATCCACTGCTACGGCGCAAGGGCGCGTCGGTTCCGGGGCCGCATGAAGTGCGCGACGCGCTGGTCCAGTCGTTCGACTGGCCCGTGCAGGAAGCCCTGCGCCATCAGGCGCCGCTGACGCTGGACTTGCCCTCCGGGCAGGAAGTCCGCGTCGATTGGCTCGATCCGCGCGCGCCCCTCGTTTCGGCGCGGGCGCAGGCCTTCTATGGGCTCACCGAGCATCCGAAGATGGCTGCGGGCCGGGTGCCGGTCACGGTGGAACTCCTGTCGCCAGGCATGAAGCCGGTGGCCACCACGCAGGACCTCGCGCGCTTCTGGGGCGCCGGTTACAAGGACATGGCCAAGGACATGCGCGGGCGCTATCCCAAGCATGACTGGCCGGACGACCCGGCAAACGCGCGCGCCCATGAAGGGCGCACCAAGAAACGGCTGACATGAGCCGGGCAGGAAGGAACAGGACGCGATGATCCGGAAAGCCGCCCTTGCGCTCGCCCTGCTGGCCACAAGCTGCGCCACGCCGCCTGAACCTGCGCTCGAACCGGCTATCACCCTTCCGGCCGAGGGCGTGCGCCTCGGCGTGATGATCGCAACCCTTGGCGGCGCAACAGTCTTTGCAGACAAAGCTGGTCAACGTTTCATTCCCGCTTCGAACACAAAGCTCTTCACGGCTGCTGCAAGCTTCCATTACCTGAAGGGGATCAACCAGCCCGATCCCGCGCTTGGCACGTCCCTGAAGATCGTACCGGGCGAGGGCAGTGCGCCGCCGTCCCTCGTCATCGTGGGCGCCGGGGATCCGACCCTGCGCGACGGCGCCGGTTGCGTGACCAATTGCCTGCACGAACTGGCGGACGCGGTGGCTGCGCGGGGCATCACACGCATCGCCGATGTGTACGGCGACGATACGCTGTTCCCGTATGAGCCCTGGGGCATGGGATGGAGCTGGAACAATCTGCCGTTCTATTTCGGCGCACCGGTCTCGGCGCTCACCGTCAACGGCAATGCCGTCGCTCTGCGGGTCGGACCGGATACTACCGAAGGCGCCCCCGTCATGGCCGCCTGGGCGCCGGGCGACGACGTGATGCGGGTTCGCAACGAAGCGGTCACCGGACCGCTCGGCAGCGAGAACCTGCTCAGCGTGCTGCGCTGGCCCGGCTCGGATGAAGTCGTCCTGTCGGGCAGCCTGCCGGCGGACGCTGCGGCGCGCAATTATTTCCTCAGCGTTCCGGACGCGGCGCAAACCGCCGCGACGCGTTTTGTCCGTCTGCTTGAGGCACGCGGCATCGCGGTCGAAGGCGGCGCGAAAGTCCGCTCGCGGAGCGAATCACGGGAGGGCGAGGAGATCGCCCGCCTTGCCGCGTCGCCACTGCTGCAAAGCGTTATCAACGTGTCCGAAGACAGCGACAACCTTTCGGCCGAAGTGCTGCTGCGCCACATCGCGCGGGCGGCTGGCGGGGCAGGCGCCCAAGACGGCCTGGACGCGGTCAATGCCATGCTGGACCAGGCGGGCATTGGCCGGGCCGAGATCGAACTGTTCGATGGCTCGGGCCTGTCGCCTTACAACCGCGTTACGCCCCAAGCGACAGTTCGTTTCCTCAGCTGGGCCGCTTCGCAGCCCTGGGGCGATGCCTTCCGCGCGGCGCTGCCGGTCGGCGGCAAGACCGGATCACTCGCGCGCCGGTTTCGCGGCACGCCCCTCGAAGGCCGCATCTTCGCAAAGACCGGGACCGTCCAGGGCGTCAACGCTCTCTCGGGATTCCTGATTGCAGCGAGCGGCGAAACGCTGGTCTTCTCGGTCATCGCAAATGATCGACCGGCCGATGCCAATTCCGTCCTCCCGGTGATCGACAGGCTGCTGGTGGAGATCGCGGCGGCGAACTGAAGGTGGGTCAGTTCGGCCGGCGCGTGTGGTCTGTGCCCCAATCCATACCGATGGATTTCTTCATCCAATCGGTAAAGGTTGCCGGCTTCTCGAGTGCTTTGGGATCGAGTGAGCCATAGGACACGAGCGGGCCATCAACGTTCTCAAGGCGGATGCCTTTCAGCCGCTGGCCGTCGTTCGAATAGTCGTAGTTACCGTAGCCGGGGTCGACAATCAGCATGATCTGATGGCCCCCGCGGCCATCTGCGTCGCGCCCGAACACGAGGCCGTAAACCTTCTCGCGGCCCCAAAGCCCGTGGCTTGAAGCCTGGCGCTTGCCATCGAGCAGGACCTCATCCCAGAGCAGGTTGCGGCGCCATTGCAGTACGTGCATCCGGTCGCCGGCAACGATCTTGATGTCGACTTCGTGCAAGCTGACACGAACGAGTTCGGCACGCATGGAGGGCTCCCGGGGCAGTTCAGTTATTATCGAAAAACAATATATTCTCTTGAGGCTTGCCGGTCAACAGGGATTAGAACGGGCAGGGGCAGACGAGATCGAGGGCCACGCCGGTGCCCGGATGGACGAAGGCCAGTCTCTCGGCATGCAGCGCGAGGCGCGGGCGGGCGGCAAGCGCCTCGCCGGTGGCGTAGAATTCGTCGCCCAGAATGGGATGCCCGGTTTCGGCAAGGTGCACGCGCAGCTGGTGCGAACGCCCGGTCTGAGGTGTCAGCGCAAGGCGCGCGATGGATCCGCGGCCGGACAAGGTCTCGTACCGCGTGATGCTGGGCTTGCCAATCTCCTGGTCTACCTTCTGGAGCGGGCGTCTCGGCCAGTCGGTGATCAGCGGCAAGCTGATCTCGCCGGCGGCGGGGTGCGGCGCGCCCCACACATCGGCGATATAGCGCTTCTGCACTTCTCCGCGCGCGAACAGGCCGGACAGGGCGCGCTGCATGTCCTTGCCCCGCGCGAGCAGCAAAAGGCCGCTTGTCGCCATGTCCAGCCGGTGCACGGTCAGCGCGTCCGGGTAAGCCGCCTGCGACCGCGACAGGGCGCAGTCCGCCTTGTCCTCGCCTCGTCCCGGTACCGACAGAAGCCCCGGGGGCTTGTCCACGGCAACCAGGAATTCGTCGGCATGGACAATTTCCAGTCGCGTCTTTGGCGGCGCGTAGTCCGTCATGCCGGAAGTCCCGGCAGTGTGAGACAGAAGGCCGTCCCGGTGTCTCCGGTCTCTGCAAGTGCAAGTTCGCCGCCGAGCGCCTCGGCCAGTTCATGCGCGATCACCAGGCCAAGGCCGGTGCCGTTGGCGCGGGAGGAACCCGCAAAAGGCCGGAACAGGTTCGCGCGCGCCTTCTCCGGCAGGCCGGGTCCATTGTCGCGGAACTCAATGGCACGGCTGGTCAGCGATACACGGATCTGCGGATTAGCCGTCGACGCCTGCGCCAGCGCTTCAGCGGCGTTTCGGATAAGGTTTGCGGCGATCCGGTGCAGGTATTCCGCATCGCTCTCGATCATCAAGTCGGCGGGAACATTCGCTTCGAAATCGGCCCCGCCGACGTTAAGCGCTTCGTCTGCGGCTTCCAGGAAAATCGTCCGCAGGGTGACGGGCTGCGGCCGCGGCGGGCGCGGCGCCGACTTGCCATAGTCGAGCGTTGCCGTGGCAAGTTCTATGGCGCGCTCCAGTGCGCGTTCAAGCCGCGGTGCAGCCCGTTTCACGCGTGGGTCATCTGACTTCGCCAGCACGTCCGACACGAGCTGCGCCGAGGCGAGCGAATTGCGCAGGTCATGATTGATCTTGGCAACGGCGCTGCCAAGCTCGGCAAGATGCGAGCGCTGCCGGAACGCATCTGCCACTGCCTCCTCCATGCCCGACAGTGCGTTCTGCGCCCGACCGATTTCGTCGCGCCGCTTCGTCGGCGAGAGGCGCCGCGTCCAGCTGCCGGGGTCGCGGCTGAACTGCTCGACACTCACCGTTACCCGTTTCATCGGTCGCACGACCAGCATGTCCAGCACCCCATAGATAAGGACCGCCGCGGCAAGCGCGATGATCAGCGAAATGAAGGCAATCCGCCACGCAAAGGCGACGAGCGAGGCTTTCAGGGGGGATTGGGGCACCACGATCTCGATCACGCGGCCCTCGGCGGAACCTTCGGCGAAGACGACAAGCATCTCGCCCTCCGGCGCAAAATACTCCGACAGCGTGGCAAGGACGCGCCCGGCAGGTGTCGATCCTCGAAGGTCGACAAGGCGCATCGTGCCTTCGATCGGCGCCTGCGGCGCGAGGAGCTGGATATGCATCTCGTCCTCGATCTCGGCGACCGCGAACACTTCTGCCTTCATCAGCAGGCTTTCCGAAAGCTCGTCAGAAACTTCCCGCATGGGCGCCGCATCAAGGGCGAGGGCCGCGATCCGCGCTGCGGCCACGCGCTCCTCCAGCCACTGCGTGCGCAAGTTGCTGGCCGCCGGGATGAAAATCAGGAATTCGGTAAACAGGATCGCGCCCAGCGTGATCGCAAACAGGCGCGCCGACAGTCCGTCTGTCAGTCGCCTCATGCCCTGCGGCGGCGTCGGTGCGGGGGCAGGTTCGGGCGCGGTCACGCCTTTACGCTTAGGCGAAATTGGCGGGAAGGGGAACGGGGCGGCTCAGGGAAGACGTTGCAGCAAACCAACCAGCGCGCGGGCCGGTTTGCCGAAAACGCTGGGCGTGAAATAGGCCGATGCAGCACGCTTCACCGCCTCGGCGCGGGTCGGATAGGGCGAGATGAAGTTCGTCAGCGCAGTCAGCTTCAGGCCATTCGACATGGCCACCGAGACGAGCTGCAGGATATCGCCGGCCCCGTCGCCGGCAATCGAGGCGCCGACCAGCTTGCCCTTGTGCAGCACAAGTTTGGCCTCGCCGAGCGTACGGTCCTCGGCGATGGCACGGTCATTGTCATGGAACGGGAAGGCCGATGTCTTCACGCTGTCGCCAAACTTCGCGCGCGCTTCTGCTTCGGTCAGCCCGATCTGCGCGATCTCCGGAGAGGTATAGGTTACCGCCGGCACCGGCAGGCTCGCCGCTGTGCTGCCCTGCTTGAAGAAGGCGCGCCGGATGAAAACTGAGGCATGCCAGCCCGCAACATGTGTGAACTGCTCGCGTCCCGCCACGTCGCCCAGCGCCCAGACACGCGGATTGCTCCTTGATCGGAGCGTCTCGCTGACGGTGAGGCCGGCCGGTGTATGGTCCACGCCGCCCTTGGCGAGATCCAGCCCGTCGAGCACGGCGCGGCGACCGAGCGCCACCAAAAGGTGCGTGCCCTCCACCGCCGTCTCGCCGCCCGGCCCTTCGGCATGTACCGTGATCCGGCCGGCTACGCCCGATACGCGCGCCGCCTTGTGGCCTTGAAGTATCGTGACGCCTTCGCCGCGCAGGGCCTCCACAGCAAGCTTGGCATGCCCCTGATCCGCGCGGCCCAGCGCGCGGCCCATCTCCAGCACGGTGACCTTCGCCCCGAGTCGCACGAAGGCCTGCGCCAGTTCTAGCCCGATCGGTCCGCCACCAAGCACCACAAGGTGCTGCGGAAACTCAGGCAGGGAAAAGATGGTTTCGTTGGTCAGATAGGGCAGGTCGGCGAGTCCGGGGATCGGCGGAATGAAAGCGCGGCTCCCCGTCGCTACGATTATCCGCCGGGCTTTCACGCGCGCGGTATCCGACACGACCGTATTGCGGTCCTCGAACCGCGCGGCTTCGCGGATGACCGTGCAGCCAAGCCCTTCGAACCGTTCCTGGCTGTCGACCGGCGCAATCGTCTCGATGGTCTTGCGGATGTGCGCCTTGACGCCGTTCCAGTCGACCGTGGCCGGCGCCAGCGTCACACCATATCTGGCCGCCTCACTCGGCGCATGCGCCGCCTTGGCGCAGGAGAGCAACGCCTTCGAAGGCACGCAGCCATAGTTCAGGCAGTCCCCGCCCATCTCGTGCTTCTCGAACAACACGACCTTTAGGCCCAGCATGGCCGCGCCTGCCGCGGCAGAGAGTCCGCCGGAGCCCGCCCCGATGACGCACAGATCAGCCTTCAGTGTACGGACATCAGGCATCAGGCAGGGACCTTCTTTGGAAAGAATTTCTTGTAGGCAACCGGCAGCAGCGAGACGAGACCCAATGCGAGGAAAGCGGGCACGAAGTTTGCGGCCAGGGAGCCGATATCCGGCGTGCCGCCTTCAAGCAGGGTGCCTTTCACTGCTGCGCCGATCCAAGTGTAAGCCAGTGTGCCCGGTATGATGCCGAAGAACGTGGTGAGCAAATAGTCGCTGTATTTCGCGCCAAGCAGGCCGGGGGCTATGTTGACAGCGGCAAACGGGAAGACCGGGATCAGGCGCAAGGCAAACATGTAGGAGACCGGGTTTTCCGCAAAACCGGCGCGCATCCTCTCGATGAAGGGTCCGGCGACATCCCGCAGGACCGCTCCGATCGAGGTCTTCGACGCAAAGAAGAGGATCGACGCCCCGATCGTTGCCCCGATCACGGTCGCGGGCGTCCCTAAGACCAGTCCGAACAGGAACCCGCCCGCAATGGTCAGCGCGCTGCCCGGAACCATGAAGGTCGTTGCGGCGGCATAAATCAGGATGTAGCCGGCAAACACGATCAGGAAATTCTCTTTCACCATCGCGTCGAGCGACACCGCATTGGCCGAGAGGGCGTCCAGCGTCAGGTACTCATGCCATCCCTGCGACAGCGCGAGGCCGAGACCGAGGAGGATCACGTAGACCGGCCAGAGCCGGACCCAGAGAGCGGTGGGTTTGGAATTCATGGTTTCACGGTCTTCTTGAGTTTCGCTGCATCATTGAGCGACCAGTCATACTGGTAGCGCACGATTTTCGGATTGGCGCGGATTTTCTTGGCCAGGTCGGGCTCGGCATATTGGAGCAGGTGCGCGACGACCTTTTCTTTTGAGCCGCCGAAGTCCGCTTCGAACCAGTTGTAGATTTCCGACGCCGTGAGGCCCTTCGAAGTGACAGTCACCCCGCGCGGATGGTTCACATAGGCGCGCGCTGCAGCGTCCAGATTCTTCTTCAGGTTTGAGGCCTCCCAGGCCTTGGCCGGCAGCTTGGGGCAGCTGTAGGACGCGCAGTTGATCGCGTAGTGAACCTCCGGCGTACCCCAGGTCTTGCGCAGGATCTTATGCTCGATCGCGTCCAGCGACACCTCGCTGCCGCCCGCGCGCACCTTCACCTCTTTCCAGGGGCCCGTCAGGTACCCGTCCCTGATCGACTTCACCGGATAGCGCTCCACGATGTGGCGCACGGTGACGGCATTATAGAGGTTTGCCCAGGTGGCGAAGTTCGCGTCGGTCTTCGCCGACAGGTCGGTTTCCGCAAATCGCGCGATGTAGGCATCGAGCGCAGCGCGGTCCTTCTGCGAGGCCGCCAGCCCGGCATAGTCCACACGCGTGATCCCGTCGGAGCTGGCTTTGACATATGTCTTGAGAAGGAGGGTCCAGTCGGCATGTTCGGCAGGCACTTGGGTCTCCGCGAGGGGTTTGGGCGTGGTATCCGCCAGTCCGGCGGCCGGGAAAAGGCACGCCGCAAGGGCAACAAGGCTCAGGGCGAAGGCGCGCATGTAAAGACTCCAAAGCCGGGAGAATGCACCTCCCATAGACCCCGCGGCTGCCTCCGGCATCTCACGAGGCGGTGATCCACACGGCCGGGGCGGTAATTTTTTGCGCCGGTTTCGTCTTGACCATACCGCCGCCCGCCTGTATTGCCCCCCTTTTCCAAGTTCCAAAGCCCCAGAGCAGTTCCATGAAACGCACTTTCCAGCCGAGCAACCTCCGCCGCAAGCGCACGCATGGTTTCCGTGAGCGGATGGGCACCAAGAGCGGTCGCAAGGTGCTGGCACGCCGCCGCGCCAAGGGCCGCAAGACCCTAACAGCCTGATCTTTCCCAAGCGGGCCTTACGGGCCTGCCGACCGGGAGGCCGATCATGTCCGGCCCCGAAAACCCAGAAATTCCGGAAACGCGCCGCCTCAAGAAGCGGCGCGAATTCACGTTTGCGCGCGACGGGATCACAGAGCGACGCAAATCCGTGGTCGTGCAGGCCCGGGCGCGGGCCGGCGAGGCGCCCGGCCCCGAGATCGGCGAAGGCTTCACCGCGACAAAAAAGATCGGCGGCGCCGTCCGGCGCAACCGGGCCAGGCGCCGCCTGCGAGAGGCCTCCCGGCGGCTGCTGGCGCGCTATGGCCGCCCGGGCTGGGACTATGTGTTCATCGCCCGCGAGGCGACGCTCGAAGTTGGCTGGTCCCGATTGCTTGACGATATGGAAAGCGCGCTGATAAGCCTCGCGCGCATTTGATGCCCTCTGCGCCTGCAACCGGCGCAAGCCCCACAGACAACCGGAACCAACCCCATGGAAAAAGAAGAACAGCGCAATTTCCTGCTCGCCATGGCGGCGATGATCGCGTTCGTCTTTCTCTATCAGATATTCGTCATGGAGCCGGCCCAGAAGCGCTACCAGGCCCAGCAGGCGATTGAGGCGGCGCAGCAGCAGACCGCTTCAATCGACACTGCCGCCGAAGTCGCAGCGGGCCCGAAACCGCTTCCGGAAGCACTCGCCGCCGCGCCGCGCGTCAAGCTTGACGCCGCCGCCATCAACGGCTCGATCCGCCTCGCCGGCGCCCGCCTCGACGACCTGCAGCTGAAGCAGCACTTCGTCACCGTTGAGAAGGCCGAAGAGATCCGCCTCCTGCGTCCCGAAGAATCCGAGTTCGGATATTTCTCGACCTATTACTGGGCCGACGGCAACACGCTGGTCGCCGGGCGCAACTCGCCCTGGACGCAGGTCGGGCAAGGTACCCTCAGTTCCACCACGCCCGTCACCCTCCGGCTTGAAGCACCCGGCGTGACCATCGACCGTGTCGTAACTGTCGACGAGAACTACCTTTTCACCTTCAGCGATACCGTCACCAACACGTCGGACGCGACCAAGAGCCTGCGTCCGATCGGTTCGATCGAGCGGCAGGGCGACTACAAGAGTTTCCTCAATGCGACGGAGCCCGGTGTGGCGGCAGAGGCCGACAACGGCCTCGCCCACATGGGACTGATGGGCGTGATGGACGGCACGCTGCGTCTCAAGAAATATAAACCCCTGTTCGCCTCCAAGAAGATCGACGGAGAATCGGCAGACGGCAACTTCGCCACCACGACCGGCGGCTGGTGGGGCCTCAGCGACAAATACTGGATGAGCGCGCTTGTCCCGGCGCAGGACACGGCCTTCACCGCCTCGGTCAACCGCGCCAGTCTCGCGCGCGGCGGGCCACTGGAAGTGCGCACCGAAGGCAACGCTGTCGAGATTGCCCCCGGCGCGAGCATTACGGCCGAGAACCGCATCCTCGCCGGTGCCAAGAAATTCGAGATCCTGCGCGACTACGAACAAAACCAGGGCATTCCGCGACTGGTCGATGCGATCGACTGGGGCTGGGCCTACTTCCTGACCAAGCCGTTCTTCTATGTGCTGCACTGGTTGCATGGCCATGTTGGCGCGTTTGGCTGGGCGATCCTCGCCTTCACCGTGCTCGTGAAGCTGCCGCTCGTGCCGCTCTATAATGCCAGCTTCAAGTCCATGGCCAAGCTCAAGAAGCTTCAGGAGCCGATGAAGGACATCAACGAACGCTTCGCTGCCGATCCGCAGCGTAAGCAGCAGGAGATGATGAAGCTTTACAAGGAAACCGGCGCCAATCCGATCGGCGGCTGCCTGCCCATCCTCGCGACGATCCCGATCTTCTACGCGCTCTACAAGACGCTCTACGTGACCCTCGACATGCGTCACGAACCCTTCTGGTACATGAAAGACCTCTCGGCGCCGGACCCGACCGCCTTCGGCAACCTGTTTGGCCTCCTCTCCTTCTGGGACGCGGCCGATATAAAGGCCATTCCGGTTATCGGTATCATCATCGGAATCGGCATCCTGCCGATCCTCTACGGCGCCACAATGGCCGTCCTGCAATCGCTGTCGCCGCCGCCGCCGGACAAGATGCAGGCTCGCATTATCATGGCGCTGCCGCTGGTCTTCATGTTCGTGTTCGGAGGATTTGCCGCCGGTCTCGTGCTCTACTGGGTCTGGTCGAACGTGCTGACATTCATCCAGCAATACTGGATCATGCGCGCAAACGGCGCCGAGACGGAAGTCGGCAAGTTCGTCGCCAGGTATCTCGGTCAGCGCAAGGCGTCGGCCAAGTAATTGGACACGCCCTCGTTCTCCGATGACCAGATCGAAGCCGGCCGCCTGCTCTTTTCAGGCAGCGCCGAATTCGTCATGGGCGTGGTGGATCTTGCAGGTCTTCCGCCTGCGGACCGTCTGGAAGTCTGCTTTGCGGGCCGCTCGAATGTCGGCAAGTCCAGCCTGATCAACGCCCTCACCGGCCGCGCCAAGCTCGCCCGCGCCTCAACCGAGCCGGGCCGTACCCGCGAACTCAACTATTTCGACATCAGTGAAGGCCGCCTCTTCCTCGTCGACCTGCCGGGCTTCGGCTACGCTCAGGTCTCGAAAACGCAGGTCGCAGCCTGGACGAAACTCATCCGCGCCTACCTGCGCGGCCGCCCAAGCCTGCGCCGGGTCTTCCTGCTGGTCGATTCCCGCCGCGGCCTGATGGATACCGACACCGAGATAATGGACCTGCTGGACGGCGCCGCCGTCAACTACCAGATCATCCTGACCAAGGTGGACAAGGTTCCCAAAGCCGAAGTCGAGAAGACCGCTACGGCGGTCTCGGCAAAGCTCAAGAAACGCGGCGCCGCCCACCCGGTCGTGCTGCAAACTTCATCAGAGAAGGGCTGGGGCATCGCCGAGCTCCGCGCCGAGATTGCGGCCTTTCTGCCGCCGGCCTAGAACGGGCGCGGGAGGAACCGCGCCATGATCCGGATAAGACCCGATGACCTGACCGGTCCCGAAATCGCCGAACTGATAGCCATTCATGGCGGCACGATGCTCGCCGCCTCGCCGCGCGAAAGCTGTCATTTTCTCCCCATCGAAGGCTTGCGCCAGCCTTCGGTCAGCGTCTGGAGCCTGTGGGAGGAGGGCGCCCTGCTCGGCTGCGGCGCCCTGAAGGACCTGGGCAATGGCACCGGCGAGATCAAGTCCATGCACACCCGCGAAGTCCTGCGGGGTAGGGGCCTCGGCCGCCGGATGCTTGAACACATCCTCGCTGAAGCCCGCCGCCGGAGCTATACGGCCCTTTACCTGGAAACAGGCTCGATGGATGGCTTCATCCCCGCCCGGCGTCTGTATGAGGCCTACGGCTTCAATTATTGCGGGCCTTTCGGCGATTACGCGGAGGACCCGCACAGCGTGTTCATGTCCCTTCCGCTCGGCTGATCGGGCATTGCGCGGGGCCCGCGAAACGCTCTAGACACCCGGTCCATGAACGACGCCCAGATCCAGGCCCTGCTGACCGCCCGCACGCTGTCCGAAGCGCTGCCTTACCTGCAGCGCTATGACAACCAGACCATCGTCATCAAGTATGGCGGCCATGCCATGGTCGACCCTGAACTCGCCAGGGCCTTTGCCCGCGATGTCGTCCTGCTGAAACTGCTCGGTATCCATCCCGTGGTGGTGCATGGCGGCGGCCCGCAGATCGGCGCGATGCTGGACAAGCTCGCCATCAAGTCCGAGTTCAGGGACGGCCTGCGCGTCACCGATGACGCAACCATGGAAGTCGTCGAAATGGTCCTCTCCGGACCGATCAACAAATCCATCGTGCGCGCCATCAACGCGGCCGGTGGCAAGGCGGTCGGCCTCTCCGGCGCCGACGGCAACCTGATCCGCGCCCGCAGGGCCACCAAGACCACCAAGGATCCGGACAGCAATATCGAGAGCATCGTGGACCTCGGTTATGTCGGCGAACCCGAATATGTCGACATCGCCGTGCTCAAGGCCCTGCGCGACGCAGATGATGACCTGATCCCCGTCGTGGCTCCCGTCGGCATCGGTGAGGACGGGGCCCGTTACAACATCAATGCCGACACCGCCGCCGGCGCGGTTGCCGCCGCCCTCGGCGCCAGCCGCCTCCTGCTCCTGACGGATGTCGCCGGGGTGCTCGACAAGCAGAAGAATCTTATGCGCGAAATCAAGGTCAAGGACATTCCTGGCCTGATTGCGGACGGCACAGCTGCAGGCGGCATGATTCCAAAACTTGAAACAGCAGCGCATTCCGTGATCCATGGCGTCGGGGCGGCTGTCATCCTCGATGGACGTGCCCCGCACGCCCTGCTCATGGAGCTTTTCACCGAACATGGCGCTGGAACGTTTGTTTCTTAGGATCGCCGCACTGGCGCTTGCCGCCGTCACGGCGCTGGCCCTGCCGGCGCGCGCGCAGGCCGGCGAGGGCTGGGAGCTGTGCAACCGCACCAGCTACATCATCGAGGCCGCTGTCGGGCGCACCCAGGGCACCGGCGTGTCGGTGGATGGCTGGACCAAGCTGCCGCCTGGCACCTGCAAGACCGCACTGCCCGGCCCGCTGGCCCCCGGCACCCACTATCTCTACGGCCGCGGCTCCACCGCCCACCAGGGCGGTGGTCGCGAATGGGGCGGGCGCCACGAACTTTGCGTGGACCCGACCGGCGGCTTTTCGCTGGAAAGCCCGCCCGATTGTGCCGCTATGGGCCTCGAGCCTCAGGGCTTCCGCCCGATCAGCATCACCCGACCCGACAGGTGGACGAACAGTTTCACCGAGATCGAGAACTGGACACTCGACAATGCCCGAAATGCCGGGCTGCAGCGCCTGCTCGATGAAGCGGGCATCGTTTCCGGCAACATTGACGGCTTCATCGGCGGGCGCACCCGTACCGCCATCAAAGACTTCCTGAAGGTCAGAGGCCTTCCCGCCGACACGTCCGATGCGGACCTGATCGACTATCTCGAGCAGGCCGCCGAGGAGCGCAGCCGCGCCGTCGGCTTCACGCTCTGCAACCGCACCAAAAACCGCATCTGGAGCGCGATTGCCCGCCGCGCCACCGAAGGCTGGGAAAGCCGCGGCTGGTGGCGCATCGAGGCCGGCGGCTGCGCCCGTGTCGTTGACCGCCCGCTGCGCGGCTCAGAACACTTCGTCTATGCCGAAATGGAAGAGCCGACCGGCCTGCGCACCCTGTCGCGCGCCTCCGAAGCTTTCTGCGTTGGCCGCGCCAAGTTCGCCATTTCCGGGCGCGAAAGCTGCGAGGACGGCTCCTACCGAACCGCCCTCTTCACGCGCACCCCGGCGCCGACCGAGCGCAAGCTGGTGTTCGAATTCTTCGAACGCGATTTCACCGATGCGAAGCAGGATGACGATTAACCCGCCGCCGGGGCCGAAGCTGGAACACGTCACCGACTGGGTGTTCGACCTCGACAATACGCTCTATCCGGCCGAGTGCGATCTCTTCGCCGAGATCGACACCCGGATGACCGATTTCGTCGCCCGCCTCACTGGCCTCGAGCGGCTGGAGGCCCGCAAGCTCCAGAAACATTATTACGCGACCTATGGCACGACGCTCTCCGGACTGATGACCGAGCACGGCCTCGATCCCGCCGAGTTCCTGCACTACGTCCACGAGATCGATCTCTCGCCGCTGCCGGACCTGCCGCACCTGCGTGCCGCCATCGCCGCACTTCCCGGGCGCAGGTTCATCTACACCAACGGCCCCCGACGCCATGCCGAGCGCGTGATCGAGAAGATGGGCCTCGCGCACCTCTTCAATGACAGCTTCGGCATCGAGGAAAGCGCCTACACGCCAAAGCCTCACCTGCCCGCCTACCAGGCCTTCTGCCGCATCCATAAGGTCGAGCCGCAAGGCGCCGCCTTCTTCGAGGACCTTGCCCGCAATCTCCTGCCCGCTAAATCCCTGGGCTTCACGACGGTGCTCGTGCAATCGGCCAAGGACTGGAGCCACGAGCCGGTCGAAGCGCGTCCGGCCGGGGCAGGGGATGTGTTCGGGGGTGACGGGGACGGGCACATCGACTACATCACCGGCGACCTCGCGGGCTTCCTCCATCAGGCTGTTCCGCGCCCGGCCCTGAAAGAGAAAGACTGAACCGATGCCTGACGCCCTTGCCCGCGTGATCAATGCTGCGTGGGAGGCCCGTGAAACGCTCTCCACCGACACCACCGGTGAAGTGCGCGACGCCGTGGACGCCGCCATCAGCCTGCTTGATTCCGGCGAAGCCCGCGTTGCGACCAAGGAAGCCGATGGCAAGTGGACCGTGCATCAGTGGCTCAAGAAGGCTGTGCTGCTCTCCTTTCGCCTCAATGCCAATGGCGCCATCTCCGGCACGCCCGGCGGCGGCAACTGGTGGGACAAGGTGCCGTCGAAATTCGATGGCTGGGGCGCCAGGGAATTCAAGGAAGCCGGCTTCCGCGCGGTGCCGCCGTGCGCCGTGCGCCGCGGCGCGTTCATCGCTAAGAACGCCGTGCTGATGCCGTCCTATGTCAACATCGGTGCCTATGTCGGCGAAGGCACCATGATCGATACCTGGGCCTCGGTCGGCTCCTGCGCGCAGGTCGGCAGGAACTGCCACATCTCCGCCGGAACCGGCATCGGCGGCGTGCTCGAGCCGCTGCAGGCCAACCCTACCATCATCGAGGACAACTGCTTCATCGGCGCCCGCTCCGAAGTCGTCGAAGGCGTCGTCGTCGGCGAAGGCTCGGTCCTCGCCATGGGCGTCTTCATCACCCAGTCCACCAAGATCGTGAGCCGCCAGACGGGCGAGATCATCTATGGCCGCGTCCCGCCTTTCTCGGTAATCGTGCCCGGCACGTTGCCGGACCCCAAGGGCGGGCCGTCACTGGCCTGCGCCGTCATCGTCAAAACCGTCGACGCGAAGACCCGCGAGAAGACCGCCGTCAACGAACTGCTGCGCGACTAGGCGCAAACGACCCCGGCGGCTTACACCAGCTGCCTTACCCCAATGGAGGCTTTAATGGCCGATGATCCGACATCCGAACCCATCAAGGGGCCGGCATCCTACTTCCCCGCGATCGAGAAGACCTATGGCAGGAAAATGAGCCACTGGTTCGCTCTCGTTGCTACCCGCAAGGGTGCGAAACATGCCGAGATCGTCAATTTGCTGAAAAATGAGCACAAGCTCGGCCACGGCCACGCCAACGCCATCGTCGCGCACTGTAAGGCCGCCGATAAAGGCTGAGAGGGTGGGGCGGCGCTGCCATGGGCATCGAGGTTCTGGGCACCGTTAACGACCCTGGCACGCCCGGCAAGTCCGGCGATGACCGCTACGGTTTCGAAGCAGCCGCCGGCCGCGCCTGGGTCATCGATGGCGCCACCATGCAACCGACCTGAAGCCATTTCCCGGCGCTGAAAGCGGCGCAGCCTGGCTCGCCGAAACGGTCTCGGCGCGCCTGATGTCCGGCCCTGGGCCCGCCGAAAGTGCCAGCGCCTATTTCGGCCGTGTACTGACGGATTTGCGCGCCGGGGCGGAAAGCACGTCAAATGTCGATCTCGGCAGCCTGCCCGGTGAAGCCATGCCTGTCGCCTCTGCCATGTGGCTGCGCTGCGACGGGGACGCCTGCGAATTCGTCTGGGCGGGGGACTGTTTTGCCATTGCGGGCACCGGCCCGGGCGAGGCCCGGCTGATCGGCACGCAGGAGAAAGCCGACGCCGAAACGCGTGAAGCCGCCCGCATGCTCTCCCTGTCGCAGGCGGAGAGAAGGGCCATCCTGCAAGCCCAACGCCGCGGCGCCAATGCCCCGGAGCGCGGCCTGATCACGCTCTACCCCGCCGCCGCTGCGCATCTGAACACCCTGCGCCTCACCCTGCCGCGCGGCTCGCCCGTCCTTTTGATGACCGACGGCTTTTTCCGTTTCGTTGAGCCCTATGGCCTCGACACGCCTGCAAGCCTCCTCGCCCCCGTCCTGAAAGACGGTCTCGCCGCCGCCACAAGCAGCCTGCGCCAGCATGAAGCTACCCCGCACAACGTCCGCCTCAAGGCCCGCGACGATGCCGCAGCCATCTTGCTGCACTCTTAGCGTCCGCGTCAGGTACTCAGTGTAAAGACGGTATTCAGGTCGAGGGCCGTCCAGGGCAGTTCGGCGAGGTCCGTGATCCGGCGCGGCACATAGCCGAGGCCCTTGAGGAACTCGGTGAGTTCTTCCTTGCCGATGCCGAAGCGGCCCTCGCGGTTGTCGATCTCGCAAACGATCGCCGGCCGGTGCTTCCTCAGTGTCTCGGTAGCGCCTCGCAGAACGTCCAGCTCACCGCCCTCCACGTCGATCTTGATCAGCGATACCGGCGGGCAGTCGATATGCGCCATGATTTCGTCAAGCGAGAACAGCGCCGTCAGCTCCCGCTGGATCTTGAACCGGGTAGCAAGGTCCGTCTCATCGCCGATATGAGCGAGTCCGCTGCCCACCTTGCTCTTGGACTTGATAGGCACTTTCAGCTCGACCAGCCGGTCAGCGCCCGGCTTTGGCGCCCCCAGCGCAAACGGAAACAGCATGATATTGGCCTTGCGCCGCACATACGCCGCCACGCTCAGTACCGTCCGGGGCATAGTCTGGGGCTCGAACGCAATCACCAGTCTGCCCTTCGACAACTCGTGCAGCCGCCGCGTGAAGTCGCCCACATTAGCCCCCACATCGATGGTCGTGCTTCCTGCGGGAATCAGCGCCTGCAGCATGCCGAGCTCAGCCTGGTTGCCGTTCATCAGCGCCTTCACCGGCAGGATAATCGCCTTGAACAGTTTCTCGGCGGCCGTCTTGCGTCCGCCGATCACGATCGTGTCGCCTGTGCCAAGCATGCCGGGAAGTCCTTAGTAAGCCGCAAACTCCTCACTCAGCCATTGCTGAAATGCAACCGGCATGTTCATCCGCCCCCGGCCAGTTCGCCGCAGGCCGCCAGCAGCCGCCCGATATCTGCCTCCCGTGACAGGCGGTGCTCGCCTTCCTTGATCAGGGTAAGCACCATGTCCGGCGAGGTCAGGCTCGCCGCCAGCGCCAGCGCATGGCCCCAGGGCACGTCCGGGTCCTGCATCCCCTGCAGGATGCGCACCGGCCCGTCGAACGCGATCGGCGTATCCAGGATCGACCAGCGCCGCCCATCCTCGATAAGCGCCCGCGTAATCGGATAAGGCGCGCCATAGTCCGACGGCCGAAGCGTGAAGCCCTGGTCCAAAATCTCCGCTTGCTGCTCCGGCGAAAACTCCGGCCACATCAGCTTTTCGGTAAAGTCCGGCGCCGGCGCAATCAACACGAGGCCGCGCACGCGCTCCGGCCGCGCCGTCGCCGCCAGCAGCGCCATCCAGCCGCCCATGCTCGAGCCCACCAGTACCAGCGGGCCCTCCGTCTGCGCATCAATCGCCGCCAGCGCGTCGGCGCGCCAGGCGCTGATCGTCCCCTCCTCGAACGCGCCGCCCGATTGCCCGTGTCCGGAATAATCGAACAGCAGCGTGCCGTGTCCCGCCTCCCGCGCCCAGGCCTCCACCGCCAGCGCCTTGCCGCCGCTCATGTCGGACTTGAACCCGCAGAGCCAAACGAACGTCACCCCGCCCGCCGGTGCAGCGGCGCGGCGGAACGCAATCCGGCGTCCCTCAGGGGAGGTGAAAGAATCCGTTGTCATGGAGGTTGCCTTCCGCCATCTCTCTGGCCTGTCAAGCGAGTAGGGCGGGCCGCGTATTGGGCGAGTTACCAGAACTCAAGGGAAAGACGATCCTTCAGGTCGCGCCCGAGCTGTCGGCCGGCGGCGTGGAGCGCACGGTCCTCGAAGTCACCGAAGCCATTGTCGACGCCGGCGGCCGCGCGCTACTCGCGAGCAAGGGTGGCCGCCTCGAGGCGGAATTCGCCCGCCTCGGCGGCCAGCTCTTCCGCATGGATGCCAAAAGCCGCAACCCGCTCATCCTCAAGGTCAACGAAGGTAAACTCCGCCAGATCATCCGCGAGGAGAAAGTCGACCTCGTCCACGCCCGCTCCCGCGCCCCGGCCTGGAGCGCCTGGGCCGCGGCGAAGGGCGAAGGCGTGCCCTTCGTCACCACCTATCACGGCGCTTACTCCGGCACCTCGGGTCTCAAGCGGGCTTACAATTCTGTCATGGCCAGGGGCGACCTCGTCATCGCCAATTCCGAATGGATCGCCGCCCACATCGCCGAAGTGCATGGAACTGATCCCGCCCGCATCGTTACCATTCCGCGCGGGGTGGACCTCGACGCATTCGATCCTGCCGCGGTCGCCCCGGCGCGGGTCGAGGCCCTGCGCAAGGCCTGGGGCCTCGAAGGCGACACCCGCCTCGTGCTGCTGCTGCCGGGCCGTCTGACCAGCTGGAAAGGGCAGGGCCTCGCCCTTGAAGCCCTCGGCCTTCTGTCGCCCGAAGAGCGCGCCGGCCTCGTACTTATCCTCGCCGGAGACGCCCAGGGCCGCGACAGCTACGTCTCTGACCTCGAACACCGGATCACCCGCCTGGACCTCACCGGCCAGGCCCGCATCGTGCCCCACGTCACCGACATGCCCGCCGCCTACCTCGCGGCAGGCCTCGTCCTCGCCCCGTCCACCCGGCCCGAAGCCTTCGGCCGCGTCGCCGCCGAAGCCTCTGCCATGGCCCGTCCGGTGATTGTCGCCGACCATGGCGGCGCCCGCGAAACCGTCATCGAATACGAAACCGGCACCCGAACTGACCCCGGCAGCGCGCCTGCCCTCGCAGGCGCCATAAGGGCCATGCTGTCGGTCGGTCCGGCCTCGCGCGCGTCCATGGGACGGCAGGGCCGGGACCATATCATCCGCCACTTCTCGAAAAGAGGGCTTCAGGCGGCGACACTCAGCGTCTATAAGCGCTTGTTGGAGTAGGGGAATTCGAGGACTTGAACACGACGCGGGCCAAAACCGCCAGTCCGGTAAACCCGGGCGCAAAGGCCAAGGACGTGCTGGTCATCAAGCTCAGCGCCCTCGGGGACTTTGTGCTTGCGCTGGGCGCCATGCGGACGGTCCGCGAGTTCCACCCCTCCGCCCGTATCACGCTGCTCACGACGCCGCCGTTCGAGGAATTCGCCAAGGTCTGCCCGTATGTGGACGCCGTCGAGACCGATGGCCGCCCCGAGGGCCTGAAGTCCACCGCCGCGCTGATCCAGCGCATCCGCAAGGCGAAGTACGACATCATCTATGACTTCCAGACCAGCGGCCGCACGAAGAACTATTTCACCGCCCTGCAGCGCGGCGGCAAGCCGCCGCTCTGGTCAGGCCACCACGAGAAGGCCGCCTTCTTCCATAACAACCCGGCGCGCGCCGGCATGCACTCGATCGACCGGCTGGCCGAGCAGCTGGAAGTCGCGGGCGTCGCGCCCTCAGGCCGCTGGCTCGGACGCAGCGCGCCGTTCCCGGACCTCGGCTGGGTACGCCCCAAGCTCGGCAACACGCCGCGCCTGAACCCCGCCTACTTCAATCTCACGCTGCCCTACATGCTGCTGATCCCCGGCGCGTCCGAGCACCGTGAGGCCAAGCGCTGGCCGGTGGAGAACTATGCCGCTCTCGCAGGGCGCATCGCCGACGCCGGCATCCAGCCCGCCATCATCGGCGGCGTCGCCGAAGGCCAGATCGCCCAGGAAATCGTCAAGCGCGAGCCGCGCGTCAAAAGCCTTGTGACGCGTACGGACCTTTTCCAGATCGTCACGCTTGCCGAAACCGCCGTCTTCGTCGTCGGCAACGATACAGGCCCGATGCACATGGCCACGCTCGCCGGCGCGCCCGGCATTGCCCTTTTCGCCACCACCGAAAGCGATCCTGACCATTCCGCGCCGCGCGGGCCCAAGCCGGTCATCGTCAATGCCGCCCCAACGTTGAAGGAACTCTCCGTCGACGACGTCTGGCAATCCGTCCGCGCTCTCGGCGTGCTGAAGGCCTAGTTCCCGCAGAACCAGCATTCCTCTGCCTGCCCCATCGAGCCGATCGGCGGTCCGGGAGGCGCCGGCAGGGCAGGCAGGGGTTTCGCCAGCTGCACCTCCTCGCCCGCCAGATGCCGGGTAATCCGGACACTGAGTGCTGTAAGGTGCGCCTGGTCCGTCTCGCTCTGGCCCTTACGTTTCTTGCCGAAGCCGTCCCTGAGCGCGGCGAGCTTCGAGTCCGCAACCGCCGACACCTCCGCCGTAGCGCCCTCCGCCCGTGCCAGCGCCATCAGCTCGGACACGAACCGCGCCTGCACCACCCGCGCCAGCGGGGCGAGCCGTGCGTCCGTCTCCTGCGTAAACACCGCCGCGTCGATCTCGTCGAGGATCGCGCGAAGGCGCAGCCCGCCCGGCACGCGTTGCTCATACGCCGCCACCCGGCCCGCCCGTGACGGCTCCAGGATCGCAGACAGTGTCAGCCCTGCCGCAATGTCTGCCGCCCCCGCCAGGTCAAACACCGGACCGGTCCGTCCCGGGAACACTTCCAGCAAGCTACTCCCGCCCGCATAGCCGACATCGCCGGGCGTCAGCTGGTTGAGCAGGGCGTCCGGCAGGTCCAGCGCCCCCGGGTCCAGTGTCCGCACCAGCCCTGCCAGCGCCCGCCGTTGCTCAGCGGCCGGCACCGGCGCCGCCGCCGCGCCGCCGTCCCCGGTCAGGGCATAGCGGAAATCCAGCCCGCCGATGAACTTCGCCGCCGCCTCGATCTGATAGCGGTGATAAAGGTAGATCGGCACGATCACGGCGTTGAGATCGGAGGTCGGCCGCCCCTCTGCCAGCGCGCCCGGGCCGAAATTTCCCAGCGCGATCCGCCGAACCTCCATCACCTCGTCGAGCGCTGCCACAGGGTCTGCGCCATTGTCCCACACCGAGGCATAGGGGTGCGCAGTCTCCACGCTGCGCGCATGGTCGTCCGAGACAAACCGCAGGCCCGAGCCGTAAGCCTCTGACACCATTGCATCCAGCGCCGCGCGGTCATCGCCGCCCTGCGGAAACTCCGTATACAGCCATTTGATGGTGAACAGATCCCAGGCCCCTAGGCCCACGCCGTAGGCCTGCGAGAAATCGAGCGACCCATCCGCCGCCGGCCTCACCCAGGGCGCCGGATAGTCCATCACCGAGGCGCGCCCGTTCCCGCTTGCCGCAAAATTGTGCGCAATCCCCAGTGTATGACCCACCTCGTGCGCCGACAGCTGCCGGATTCGCGCCAGCGAAATCTGGATCGGATCATCTGGCGCGCCGGTGCCGGTCTTCGCTGCGCCGGCGAGCCCCTCGAAGATCATCCGGTCCTGGCGCACGCGCTGCGAGCCGAGGATGACATTCGCCTTTAATATCTCGCCCGTGCGCGGGTCGGTCACGCTCTGGCCATACGACCAGCCCCGCGTCTGTCGGTGCACCCAGTTGATCACGTTGTAGCGCACGTCCAGCGGATGCGCGTCCTCCGGAAGCACCTCCACCCGGTAGGCTTCCTTGAAGCCCGCCGCCTCGAACCCTGCCGCCCACCAGCCCGCGCCCTCGATCAGCGCATCTCGGATTTCCTCTGGCGCGCCGTTGTCGACATAGAACACGATCGGCTTCTTCACCGGGCTGACCGCTGCCGAAGGATCGGTCTTCTCCAGCCGGAAACGCTGCGACAGGCGCGTCACGATGGGGTCGCCCAGCGGCGCCGAGAAATCATGGAAGCCGAGCCCGATATTCGCCGTACGCTGATCAAAGGCCCGCGGCGCATGCCCGTCATCCGGCAGACGCACGAAGGAATGGTGGAGCAACAGCGTCACTGCCCGCGCGTCCGCCGCCGCCGCCCGCGTCTCCGCGTTCGGCTTCGACGTCTCGAACGTCAGGAATGCGTCGATCTCCGCATTGTCCGGAAAGGACAGCACGCCCGCTGGATCCGGCATCGACCGGTCCGCCGCCAGGCTGTAGCTGTCCGCGCCATCGCCGTGCGCCAGCGCCGCCCCGAGGTCCGCAGCATCCCGCGTCAGGAACCCCGTCAGCTCCACCAGCACCCGCCCGTCCGCCCCCGTCGCCTCGATATCCGCCGACCAAAGGAACGACGCCGCAAAGCTCTGCTGTACGGATTTCGCCTCCGCCGCCCGGCCGGACGTCGCCCGGTAGCGCCAGTTCTCCTGCTCGGCCACCACCTTGCCGCCGATCTGCCGAAACCGCACGATCTCGCCCGAGGAGGCATAACCCCGGTCCAGCCCGACCGGGTTCGACCCCAGCCCCGCCGTCAGGCCCGTCGAATAGATGAACCGCACGCTGACGCCGTCCGCTGCCGGCGCGGGCAGGGCTGCAAACACCTGCGCGCTGTCCTTGTCGACATAGAGGTCCAGGAAGCCTTGCCTCGCCTCCAGTCCCGCCACGCGCCCCTCCAGCGTTTTCGCCCGGGCGTCCCCTTGAGCCAGCGCCGGCCCGCACGCCAGAACGGCTAAAGCAGCAAGAATCGCGAAAAATCTCATGGCAGGCCCCCGGATGCACACACTCCGCCCCACTAAAGGGGATCACGCGCCGAAGGGCAACGCGCCCCGGCGAAGTTTGCCGGTTGCGTCTTTCCCCGGCCCGGGCCAGAGCATCCCGCCTTGAAGATGCCCGCAAACACAGGCATATTCTCGCTTCGATCAACAATGCCGGAAGGAGTTTTCCAATAGCTCGCAGACCAGAAGCCGATGCGCCCGTCAAAAAACAGGTCGGGCCACGTATCAATGAAGAGATCCGCGCCGCCCGCGTGCTGCTGATCGACGAAAAAGGTGAGAAGCAGGGCGTCATGCCGCTGGCTGCCGCGCTGGACGCCGCCCGCGAAGCCTCGCTCGACCTTGTAGAAGTTTCCGGCGACCAGGAAGTTCCGGTCGTCAAATTGCTCGATTACGGCAAGCTGCGCTTTGAAGAGCGTAAGAAGAAGGCCGCCGCCCGGAAGAAGCAGAAATCCTCCGAGTTGAAAGAGATCAAGATCCGGCCGAACATCGACACGCATGACTACGAAGTTAAGTCGCGTGCCATCCACCGCTTCTTCGAGGACGGCGACAAGGTGAAGATCACCCTGCGCTTCCGCGGCCGCGAGATGGCCCACCAGCACCTCGGCATGGAATTGCTCGAGAAGATGAAGTCGGACTTTGCCGAAGCCGCCAAGGTAGAGCTCGAGCCCAAGCTCGAAGGCAAGCAGATGACCATGGTCCTCGCGCCGCGCTGAAGCGGCTGCGCCAGACCTTTCTTCAAGCCACACCCTTCATCAGAAGCCCCGGTCTTTCGGCCGGGGCTTTTCGCATTTCAGGCAGAGGTGGGCCCGGGCCTGGCTGACCCGGATATCGTTGACCACGGCGCTGACGCCGGGCGCGGCCGATGCCGTGGTGCCGGCAATGGCCCGTTCCGACCAGTTGTTGACCTTGCCCGTCAGCGTCACCTTGCCGTTCGATGCGGTGACATCGACATGCTCGGGCTCGAACCAGGACCGCGTCAGGGCCAACATGATGTGCGCCTTGATGTCTCCAGCGTTCGGCCGCGGCTTGATCGCGACCTTGTTCGACACGCCGGTCACACCCTGAGCGTGCGCACGGAGTCGGCGGCGGCGTCCTTCAGAACCGAGGTGTCCCAGGCGAGGCGGTACAGGGCGGCTTCGGCAGCAAGCGGATCAACCGCGCCGTGTCCGCCCAGCTCGGCGGGGCCCTCAGCTGCGACTGGGCCGAAGACGGCGTCATCGTCACCCTGAAGGTGGACCGCCAAAGCCTCGAAGCGCGAGGGCGGGCAGGGGCGCGGCGCACCTCCCGGGCGAAAACCGTCCACACATCTCTATCGGACTTCTGGACGGTTTATGGACGTTGCCGCGCGGGGCCGCGCCGGGCGCCGGGGGGAACTGGCGGGCTGGTTCGCCCGCGCCCCCTTGATTCCTCCGCGCGCCTCCGTCATAAGCCGCCTCTTGCCGGACTCCGGGGCGACGGCATTGCCCCCAGGACGCGCATTTTGGGCCGCCAGATCTGGTGTGAGCTCTACAGTTTGAGGAGAAAAACATGCCGAAGATGAAGACCAAGAAGGCCGCTGCAAAGCGGTTCAAGATCACCGCGACAGGCAAGCTGAAGCATGGTGTGGCCGGCAAACGCCACCGTCTGATCAGCCACAACTCGAAATATATCCGTCAGAACCGCGGCACGTCCGTCGGTGCCAAGGCGGACGAAGCCCGCGTCAAGAAGTACCTGCCATACGGCCTGTAACTTCTAATCCATTGATCTTGAACACGAATTGACAGGAGGCACCCATGCCCCGTTCCCGCGCCAAAGTACCCGCCCACGCTCGCCACAAGAAGATTCTCAAGCAGGCCAAGGGCTTCCGCAACCGCCGCAAGAATACGTTTTCGAACGCCGTCGCCGCAGTCTGGAAAGCTGGCGAATACGCCTACGTTGGCCGCAAGGTCAAAAAGCGCCAGTTCCGCTCGCTCTGGATCCAGCGCATCAACGCAGCCGTGCGCATCCACGACGAGGAGCTCACATATTCCAGCTTTATCAATGGCTTGACCAAGGCCGGCATTGAAGTTGACCGGAAGGTCATGGCCGACCTGGCTGTGCGTGAGCCCGAGGCTTTCGGCGCGCTTGTCGCCCAAGCCAAATCTGCCCTCGCTTAAGGAAATCGACAGATGAGCAAGTCCCCCAGCAGCGTTCTCCACCCGAGCAAGAAGCCGCGCGTTAAGCGCCGCAATTCCAAGTGGACCGCCAACCTGAGCAAGCGCGCCAATATCGGCATTTTTGGCAACACCAAGAAGGCCCGCAACGCCCGCAAGAAAGCGGCGCGCGCGTAATCTGATGGCGCCGTCTGGCCCTGCGCCGGCGACTGAAATAAGCCTCCCGATGACCCTCGGGTCACGGGAGGTTTTTTCATGGGCGCATCGAAGCTGAGCGGAGCATTGCGGATCGGCCTGGGCTTCAGCCTGGTCGTGTTCGTGCTTGCGGCTGGCTTCCTGAAACGCTCGCCCTGGATCCTGCCGTTTCTGGGGGCCGGGCTCACCGCCGCTTACCTGTTCGGCCAGCTGCGCCTGTGGCGGGTGGCGCGCAATTCCGGCAAGCTGAAACGGTACTGGCTGAAGCTTCCGGCCGACTTTGCGGTGCAGCTGATCTGCGTCTTAGTCCTTTATCTGGCCGGCTTCGGCCTCCACGCGCTCGTCAGCGGCGCAGCGGGCGCGGCGCCGTTCGCGCCGGGCGATGCGATCTGGCCACTCGCCATCGGCGCGGTCGCCTCGATCCTCGGCGTCTATGCCGACCGGATCGAAGGGAGGCCCTCGACCTGCTTTCCAGCCTGCATGAGCGGCAAGGACGTGCCACCCGGGCAGAGCGCCCGGGACGGCATCCGGCTTCTGCCAGAACCGGTCACCCTGCAATCCTTCTTCACCGCGCCCGCTGACACCGTGTCGGCCACGGAGCATGAGGCGGCGGCCTGGGCGGATGCCTGTTCGGCGCTCACTGAAGGCCTCAGCGAGGACGACATCACCCGGGCCGAAGCGCGCCTTGGCCGGGCGCTGCCGGACCTGCTGATTACGCTCTACCGCCAGCAGAATGGCGGCTCGGTGGCGGGCCTCTGCATTCCGCTGCCGGATCACACCGCACCGACCCGGTACCACCAGGTGATCCTGCCCTTCGGCGGCTATAACGACCTTGTGCCGGCCGAGAGCCTGCGCACGGTGTGGGACACCGTCACCGACTATGCCGATCCGGCCACCCCCGAGGATGCAGCTCAGTTCCCGGACGGCGCGAAGGCGATGATCGTGCTGGCCCAGTGGTACCGTCAAACCCTGTTTCTCGACTATAACCAGCCAGGCGCCCCGCGGGTCGGCTATACAGATTTCGACCGCTATGATGTCAACGGAAACCGCGACGCCATTACCTGGTGGAAGGACTTTGAGACTTTCTTTGCCGCCTTGCGCCATTACGAGCTGGAGTGACCCGCGATTCTGGCGGGTTGGCGCGGGCACAAGAGGCCGCTAAACAGCGCGCTGGTTTTCCGGAAGGGTCTGCACTTGTCCGACATTACATCCATCGAGCAGGAAGCGCTGGCCGCCGTTCAGGCCGCCGCCAGCCTTGACGCGCTGGACGCGGTACGCGTCGCCGAACTCGGCAAGAAAGGCCGCGTCTCCGGCCTGATGGGCACGCTCGGCGCCATGGCCCCCGAAGAGCGCAGGGAAAAGGGCCCGGCGCTCAACGCGCTGAAGGTGCGGATCGAAGACGCCGTGCGGGCGCGCAAGGGCGCGCTGGAGGCCGTTGCGCTCGAGGCTCAGCTCAAGCGCGAGACCGTGGACCTCACGTTGCCTGCCGCCCCGCTGGCCGGAGAAGGGGCGCTGCATCCGGTGATGCAGGTGTTCGAGGAGATCGCGGCGATCTTCGGCGATATGGGATTCCGCGTCGCCGAGGGCCCGGATATCGAGGACGACTGGCACAATTTCACGGCGCTCAACTTCCCGGAAGGCCATCCGGCGCGCGAAACGCATGACACCTTCTTCCTGAAGCCGGGCGATAACGCGCTGCCGAAAGTTCTCCGTACCCATACGAGCCCGGTGCAGGTGCGCACCATGATGAGCGAGAAGCCCCCGATCCGCATCCTCGTGCCGGGCCGCGTGTTCCGCAATGACTGGGACGCGACCCACACGCCGATGTTCCACCAGGTGGAAGGCCTCGTCATCGAGGAAGGTATCCACATGGGCCACCTGAAGGGCTGCCTTGTCGATTTCGTCAAAGCCTTCTTCGAGGTCGACAATGTCGTCGCCCGGTTCCGTCCGCATTTCTTTCCGTTCACGGAGCCTTCGGCCGAGATGGACGTGCAATGCCTGCGCTCCGGCGGCGTTGTCGAAGTCGGCAAGGGTACCGACTGGCTGGAAGTTCTCGGCTGCGGCATGGTCCACCCCAATGTGCTGCGCAATTGCGGGCTTGATCCGGCTGTCCACCAGGGCTTCGCCTTCGGCATGGGCGTCGACCGTCTCGCCATGCTGAAGTACGGCATGCCGGACCTGCGTCCGTATTTCGAGGCGGACCCTCAATGGACGCGCCATTACGGCTTCTCGCCCTGGCTTACGCCGTCCGTAAGCGGAGGGTTGTCATGACAACCCCGGCCGATTGGCGCACGCTGAAACAATTCCGGTTCGGTAACAGTCCGGAGCTGGCCGACCGGCTGGCCGCTCTGGTGATTGCCGGTGTGAAGACAGCGACCTGTTCGCCGGCCTCCGAAGTGCTTGAGACATGTGTCGGCGAGCAGCAGGTTGTGCTGTCTGGCGGCGGCGTGCCGGTGGCGGTCATCGAGACGCTGACGCTGGTGGTCCTTCCCCTTGCCGAAGTCACCCCCGCGCTGGCGGCCCTGGAGGGCGAAGGCGATCTCAGCCATTCTTACTGGCTCAATACGCACACGGATTACTTCACGCGTGAGGGCGCCTATGCGCCGGCCATGCCGGTGATCTTCGAGACCTTCCGTCTGGTGGATACGCTGGACGCTGCATTTGCGGCGCACGCCAACAAACACGTTCAGGCGGAACGCGCGCAAGCGCATGCCGCAGGCTATACAGCTCTTGGAGCAGTTGCATGAAATTCACTCTCTCCTGGCTGACTGATCATCTCGTCACCAAGGCCTCGCTCGATGAAATCCTCGGATTCATGGGCAAGGCCGGTCTCGAGGTCGAGCACGTTACGGACCCGAAGAAAGCGCTGGCGCCGTTCACGGTCTGCAAGGTGCTGGAAGCCGAGCCTCATCCGCAGGCGGACAAGCTGCGCGTCTGCAAGGTCGAGACGATCGACGGGATCAAGCAGATCGTCTGCGGCGCGCCGAACGCGCGCGCCGGGATGACGGCGATCTATGCGCCGCTCGGAACCTGGATTCCGGGGCTCAACATGGCGCTCGATAAGAAACCGCGCGCCATCCGCGGCGTCGAGAGCCATGGCATGATGTGTTCCTCGCGCGAGCTGGAAACCGGTGATGACCATGACGGCATCATCGATCTCCGCGTCGATTACACGGTCGGCACGCCCGCGGCCGAAGCGCTCGGCGCGAGCGATGCCGTGATAGATTTCGAAGTGACGCCGAACCGCCCGGACTGGCTGGGTGTGCAGGGTATTGCGCGCGATCTCGCTGCGGCTGGCGCGGGCCGCTTCCTGCGAAATGACGCGAAGAAAGTACCTGGCAACGGCGATTGCCCGGTCGAGATCAAGCTCGAAGCGCCTGACGCCTGCCCGATGTTTGCCGGCGCTCTGGTGCGCGGCGTCACCAATGGTCCGTCGCCGGACTGGATGCAGGCGCGCCTTAAGGCGGCCGGCCTGCAGCCGCGCTCTCTGCTGGTCGACATCACTAACTATGTTTCGCTAGACCGCGCGCGCCCGTTGCACGTCTATGACGCAGCGAAACTCTCCGGCGCCGTGGTGGCGCGGTTCGGTAGGCCCGGTGAAAAGCTTGAAGCGCTTGACGGCAAGACCTATCCGGTCACGGAAGAAATGTGTGTCATCGCCGATGCCTCCGGCGTCATCGGCCTCGGCGGCATCATGGGCGGGATGTCGACGGCGGTCTCCGCCGAGACGACCGATGTATTCATCGAGAGCGCCTGGTTCGATCCGCTGCGCACCGCGCGCACGGGCCGCGTGACCGGCATCCATTCGGATGCCCGCTACCGGTTCGAGCGCGGCGTGGATCCGCAAAGCTGCGTGGACGGACTGAATCTCGCCCTCGCGCTGATCCTTGAGTATGGCGGCGGCGCAGCGACCAAGGCTCGGATTGCAGGCTCCATCTCGGCGCGCACGCAGAAGGTGACCTTCTACCGCGGCGATATCGAACGCCTGACCGGCCTGACCGTGAAGCCGGCCGAGACGAAGCGCATCCTGAAGGATCTTGAGTTCGACATCGAGGACGCCGGCGATGCCTGGTACCTGATGCCGCCTTCGCACCGGTTCGACATTGACCGGTCGGCGGACATTGTCGAGGAGATCGCCCGGCTGGTGGGCTATGACCAGCTGCCGACGACCTCGCTGCCGATGTCTGCGGGTATGAAGCAGGGCGTAGCCTACACGCGTCAGACGCGCGTCGCGATAGCCCGCCGGGCGATGGCCGCACGCGGCTTCCTCGAGGCGGTGACCTGGAGCTTCATGGCGAAGGAACATGCCGGCCTCTTCGGCAGGATCGACGAGGCGCTGACGGTGGCGAACCCGGTCGCCAGCGAACTCAACTACATGCGCCCCACGGCGCTCGCAAACCTCGCGCAGGCCGCGCAGCGCGCTGCCAACCGGGGCGAGCGCAGCATCCGGCTGTTCGAGGCCGGGCCGATCTATCTGGGCGATGGCCCCAAAGATCAGCGTACGGTGATTGCCGGTCTCGTGCAGCCTTCGGCGCAGCGCCACTGGAAAGGCGGCGTGCAGCCCTATGACGCGTTCGCCGCAAAGGCGGATTTGTTCGCGCTGCTCGCCGCGCTCGGCCAACCGGGTGAGAAGTTCCAGATCGGCGCGGCGACGCAGCCGCACTGGCACCCCGGCCAGTCGGCGAGCCTCAAGCTCGGCCCGAAGATGACGGTGGCCAATTTCGGCGCGCTGCATCCGGGCGCACTGAAGGCGCTGGATGTCGATGGTCCGGTCTATGCGTTCGAGCTGAACGTCAATGCGTTGCCGGTGATGAAGGCGAAGTCGACCAAGACCAAGCCTGTGCTGGAGCGCGCCGACCTGACGCCGATCCGGCGCGACCTCGCCTTCCTGGTGGATGCGGCGGTCGCGGCGGGCGAACTCGTCAGGCATGCTCAGGGCGCCGAGAAACTGCTGGTGTCGAAGGTGGACGTGTTCGACGTCTACCAGGGGCAGGGCGTTCCCGAGGGCAAGAAGTCGGTGGCGTTCGAGGTGACGATCCAGCCGCGCGAGGTGCTGAAGGACGACCAGATCCAGGCGATCATGGACCGGATCATCGCTGCCGTGGCAAAAGGGACGGGCGGGGTACTGCGCGGATAGCGCGCGGGCGCCGAAAAGGGGGCCGTATGGGATTGAAGCAGTCGCTCTACCAGCAGCTGGTGCCGGAGGCGCGGGCGTCCGGCATTTCGAAGCTGAACCTGTTCATCGTCGGCGTGGTGTTAGCTTCCTTCCTGTTCCTCGCGCTGGAGACGGAGCCGGTGCTGAACACCGATCCGAGCTGGATGCTGGCGTTCAACCTGTTCAACATCTCGGTGCTCGTGATCTTCACGCTCGAGTATATCGGGCGGGTCTGGGTGGCGGGCGTCGATCCGCAATACCGGGGCTTTGGCGGCCGGCTCAGATACGTGACGCGGTTTTATCCGATTGCGGACTTTCTTGCCTTCGGGCCGGAGCTGATCGTGGTGGCGATGGGGGGCGGCGGGTCGCTGCTGGTCCTGCGCGTGCTGCGTCTGGCGCGGCTGATCAAGATTGCGCGTTTCGTTCCGGCCTTCGATGCGCTGGGCGCGGCGCTTCGGCGGTCAAGTTCGCAGCTCCTCACCAGCCTCGCGGTGGCGCTGGCGCTGGTCTATGTCGCGGCGGTGCTCCTCTATTTCGTCGAGGGTGTCGGCGGCGAGCAGCAGGAGACGTTTGCCTCCATTCCGCGCGCCATCTGGTGGGCGGTCGCCACGCTGACCACTGTGGGCTATGGAGATGTGTATCCGGTGACACCGGCCGGGCGATTCTTTGCGGCGATCATAGCGATTGCGGGAATCGGCGTGGTGGCGCTGCCGGCGGGCGTGTTTGCCAGCGCCTTTTCGGATGAACTCAGGGAACGCCGCGAGCGGGGAACACGCCTATGACACAGCTGAAAATGGCGGTTGCCGGTGTCGCAGGCCGGATGGGGCGGCAGCTTGCGGCGATGGCGATCGACCGGGGCCATGCGCTCACGGGTGGCAGCGAGGTCGCGGCGGCGGGCGTGTTCGATGAGGATATCGGTGTGCTCGCCGGGCGCCGGGCGCTGGGTCACTGGCCGTCACCGGATGTGGCCGAGGCCGCCGCCGGGGCGGACGTCTGGATCGATTTTACCCGGCCTGAAGCGACCCTCGCCGCGCTGGGCGCGCTGCGGGGCACCTCCGTGCGGGCGGTGGTGATCGGCACGACGGGCTTCGAGGCGGACCAGGAAATCCTCATCCAGGCGGCGTCGGACCGGTTCGCGATCGTCAAGGCGGGCAACTTCTCGGTGGGTGTGAACCTGCTACAGGCCCTGACCCGGCTTGCAGCATCGCGTCTCGGGGCGGACTGGGACATCGAGATCCTGGAATCACATCACCGGCTGAAAGTGGACGCGCCCTCGGGCACTGCGCTGATGCTGGGAGAGGCCGCAGCCGAAGGGCGCGGCAAGCCGCTGAAGGAGATTCTGGCGCAGCCGTATCTCGGTCCGGACGCGCCCCGGAAAGAAGGCGAGATCGGTATGGCGGTACGCCGCGCCGGGGGTATTTATGGTGAACACGAGGTGATGTTTGCCTCGCCGCGCCAGGTGCTGCGCCTGTCGCACATGGCATTGGACCGGGCTGTGTTCGCTGAAGGCGCCGTGCAGGCTGGCGCCTGGGCAGTGGCTCAGCCGCCCGGACTTTACGGCATGGAGGATGTGTTGGGTCTCGGCCACACCGGTTGAGGAAAGCGCGCCCCTGTCGGCGGAATGCGCCTTGACGCGCCGCAGCATCGTGCCAACGTGCCGCTTCTGTTAAGTGAAACAAGCGTTCCGAAGGCACATGATCGGCATCGTGGTCGTCAGCCATGGCAAACTCGCGCACGAGCTCGTTGCGGCCGCGGAACACGTGGTCGGCCGGCTCTGGCGAACGCGTGCCGTCTCCATCGACGCGGACGAAGACCTCGAAGTAAAGCGCGAAGCGATCCTCGAAGCCGTGAAAACCTGCGACGCCGGACGCGGCGTCATCGTGCTGACTGACATGTTTGGCGGCACGCCGTCGAACCTGGTGCTCTCGCTGCGCAGCCGCGCGCGAATGGAAATCGTCTCGGGCGCAAACCTCCCGATGCTGATCAAGCTGGCCCAGACGCGGGATATCCTCTCGCTTGAGGAATGCGCTCAGGACGCTGCTGAAGGCGGACGCAAGTACATCACCATCGCCTCCGATGTTCTCGCCAAGCTGCCGTCCTGCTGATGTCCGATCCTTTTCCGGCCGCGCGGCGTGCGACCATCGTCAATCGCAAGGGGCTTCACGCCCGTGCCTCGGCCAAGCTCGCCAAACTCGCTGCCGAATATGACGCGCAGGTCTTCGTCACGCACGAGTCCGAGACGGCAGATGCCCGCTCGATCATGGATCTGCTGATGCTCGTCGCGCACACAGGCTGTATCGTCGAGATCAAGGGCAGGGGCGCGCAGGCGGACGAGGCGGTGAACGCCATCGCCCGCCTGATCGATGAAGGCTTCGGCGAGAACGACGGCTGAAGGTCAGGCCGCTTTGCGCTTCGCCTTGCGCACTTCGTACTTGTTGAGCGCGTGCAGGTAGGCCTTCGCGCTGGCCACCAGTGTATCAGGGTCCGACGAGCGGCCTGTCGCCATGATACCGTCCCCGTTGAGACGCACCGACACGGTCGCCTGTGCGTCGGTGCCGCCGGTCACGGCATGCACCTGATAGAGTTCAAGCACGGCCTGGTGCGGTACGATCTGGCGGATGGCGTTGAACACGGCATCGACAGGGCCATTGCCGCGCGCGATAGCGTACTTTTCCTCGTCGTCGACGACGAGATCGATTTCTGCCGTCTGCGGACCATCCGTGCCGGCCACAACACGCAGGCGCTTGAACGCGATCCGTTCGCCTTCGGCGGCCAGCTGCTCGTCCACCAGCGCGATGATGTCGTCATCGAACACGTGCTTCTTGCGGTCGGCAAGATCCTTGAAGCGCTTGAACGCATCGTTCAGCGCTTCGCCCTCGATGAAATATCCCATCGATTCCAGCTTGTCGCGGAACGCGTTGCGGCCCGACAGCTTGCCCATCACCAGAGAGGTTTTCGCGACGCCGACATCTTCCGGCTTCATGATCTCATAGGTCTCGGCATTCTTCAGCATACCGTCCTGGTGGATGCCGCTCTCATGCGCAAAGGCGTTCTTACCGACGATAGCCTTGTTGTACTGGACCGGGAAACCGGTGATGCGGCTGACCATCGCCGAAGCGCGGGCGAGGTAGCCTGTGTCGATCGCCGTCTCGTACGCCAGCGTGTCGCCGCGTACTTTCATGGCCATCACGACTTCTTCCAGCGCCGCGTTGCCGGCGCGCTCGCCGAGGCCGTTGATCGTGCACTCGATCTGGCGCGCGCCGTTGGACATGCCGGCCAGCGAATTTGCCACCGCGAGGCCAAGGTCGTTGTGGCAGTGCGTGGACCAGATCACCTTGTCCGAATTAGGAATATTTTCGATCAGTCTGCGGATCAGGGCGCCGTACTCGTCCGGGTGCGAATAGCCGACAGTGTCCGGCACGTTGATGGTCGTCGCGCCCGACGCGATGGCGGCATCGATGCATTTGCACAGGAAGTCGAACTCGGTGCGGGTTGCGTCTTCCGCGCTCCATTCGACATCGTCCACAAGATTGCGCGCCTGGCTGACCGAGCGGCCGACAGCTTCGAGCACGGCGTTCGGGCCCATCTTCAGCTTGTGCTTCATGTGCACGGGGCTGGTGGAGATGAAGGTATGGATGCGCGGGCGAGCGGCCTTGCGCACGGCTTCTGCGCAGCGGTCGATATCCGCAGGCGTCGAGCGGGCGAGGCCGCAGATTACGGCGCGTTTCGACTGGGCGGCAATGGCGCTTACAGCGGCGAAGTCACCCTCGGAGGCAGCCGGGAAGCCGGCCTCGATGATATCCACGCCCATTTCTTCGAGCAGGTTTCCGAGTTCCAGCTTTTCATTGTGCGTCATCGAGGCTCCGGGCGATTGCTCACCGTCGCGCATGGTCGTGTCAAAGATGAAGACGCGGGGTTTCGTCGCGGGTTTCGCGGTGGTTTTCGAGGTCATGGGATGGCGGCTCTGCGATGGGTTCTGGAGAAGGGGGTCTACGCTGTCTTAGCATCCCCTGGCCGCGCCTGCGCCCCTCAGATGGAGGCGACCGGCCCCGGCCAGGGGCCGGTAAGTAGCAGAAGAAGGGGCAAGAGTTTGCGCATGACGGCTTTAATCGCCGCATTTCTGCCCGTTGTCAATCGTGAGAGGGGCGGGTTCAGGAATGTCTTGCCAGGCCTTGCGGGCCCGCCGGACCACGAAAAACGTGACGCTGGCATAGAAAGCCAGGGCCACGGCGCCGAAGGCGATGGCGGTCACCGGGTCGCCCTGGAAGGCTGAAATCAAAGTTTTCCAGCCTACCGCGACCAGCGTAACCTTCGGAAGGATGCCGAGACCCATGCCGATCCAGTAGTCGCGGAATTTCGCGGCGCTGGCTCCGAACACCATGTTGACGATCAGGAACGGGCCGGCCGGAACCGTCCTAACGACAGCGCTGGCGATCAGGGCGTTGCGGCCGATCAAGACCGACAGCTTCTGGGCGCGGGGGCCGGCATAGCGGCGCACGGCCGCTTTGCCGCCCGCCCGGCCGATCCAGAAAGTCAGCGCCCCCGACAGCATGTTGGCAATCCAGCCGTAGATGCCGCCGATCAGCGGGCCGAAAACAGCAACGGCTGCGGCGAGCAGAGCAAACTGGGGTACGCCCAGCAATGCCGCGACGCAGAAAACGGCGACGACGGCCGGAAGGCCCCAGGGGCTTCCTGCGAGATTGCGCAGCCAGGCTTCGGCCTGTTCGAGTCCCGGCAATTGGCCAAGTTTTCCGAGGGCAAAGACCGACAGCGCGGCGGCCAGCAGGCCCAGCCCGATATACAGGGCACGGCGGGAAGCCGGGGCCGGGGCGGGGGCGTTCGTCTCGTGCGTCATCGCCGCTTCAGGTGCGATAGCGGGGAGCCGGCGTCAATTGCGCACAGGCAGATGGCCGGTCAGGCGTCCGCCAGCATCGCCTCGCTCATCGCCCAGAGCTTTTCGGCGTTCGCGTCGTCGGCAATCCAGGGCCGGGCGTGTTCCCAGCGCTGGCTGTCGGCGGTTGCCAGCTTCGCCACATCGCAGTCTTCGCAATAGACGCCGCCCTTGCCGGCCAGCTTGGGCGAGGTCGCGGCCCAGACGGTCGTGGAGGCGCCCTGCTCAGGCGTCTTGAACATGGCCTGCACCATGGGCGGGATCGATCCGTCGGCCGCCTTCCAGCCGAGGGCGACCATCTCCTCTTCCGGAAGGTGGCGCTGCAGCGGTGTGAAGATGCCGCCCGGGTGCACGGAAAAGGCGCGCACGCCGACATCCCGGCCGAGCAGGTCCACGCCGAGGGCGAACAGGGCGTTGGCGGACTTGGCCTGGCCGTAGGCCTCCCATTTATCATAGGTGCGCGCGGCGTAATGCGGGTCGTCCCAGATCACGTCTGAGCGGACGTGGCCGACCGACGACAGCGCCACCACGCGCGCGCCGTCTGCCGCTTGCAGCGCCGGGGCGAGCTTCATCGCCAGCGCCATGTGGCCGAGGTGGTTGGTGCCGAACTGGCTTTCCCAGCCCTTGCCAACGCGGGCGAGAGGCGGGGCCATGATGCCGGCATTGTTGATCAGGATGTTCAGGCCGCGGCCAGTCTCGAGATAATGGTCGGCAAAGCGGCGCACGCTCGCGAGGTCGCCGAGATCCATCGCGGCGATCTCGATTTCGCCCGCGACGCCCGCAAGCGCCTCGGCCGCCGTGTCTGCCCGGCGCGCCGGAACGGTCACCCGCGCGCCGGCGCCGGCGAGGGCCCGCACCGTTTCGAGGCCGATGCCTGAATAGCCGCCGGTGACGATAATGTTCTGTCCGGAGAGGTCGATGCCGGCGAGCACGTCGCGCGCCGTGCTCCTGGCAGGGAAGCCGGATCCGATCGGTGCCTGGTCTGCAGCTGCCATGACGTTTCGCCTTCCTCTGGTGCCTTGATGGGCTCAAGGTTAGCGTTGCTGCCGGCAAGGGGCTACTGCAATCTCTCTGGAAGCCTGCCCCGGCGATGCCTAAATTTGCCGCTAAGCCGACAAAACAATCTGGAGAGCCGGTCATGAAACCACATCTGATGCTGGGCGCCCTGCTTCTGAGTTGCGCCATTGCCTTGCCCGCTGCTGCGCAGTTCGGTCAGGTCGAGCGGACGCAGGCGGAAATCGCGCTGGAGCAAGCCGAGACGCAACAGGCGAAGTTGAAGCTGGCGCGCGAGGCGGCAGAGACTGCCTGTCAGGCGGGCGAGCTGGAAGGCTGTTTCAAGCTGGCGGACATGCAGCGCACCGGCAAGGGCGGCCTTCAGGACCTGAAAGCGGCGGCGAAGTCCTACAAGATCATGTGCGACGCGCGCGATGGCAGAGGTTGTTCGGGCCTGGCTTACCTGACGGTTCAGGGGCGCGGTGTTGCCGAGAACAAGACTGAAGGCCGCGCGCTATACAAGACGGCATGTGACCTCGGTGATGTCAGTGGCTGCGCGGCGTATGGCAATATGGCCTATACCGGCACGGGCGGACGCAAGGATGTAATCGGCGGCACGAATGCGCTGACAGAAGCCTGCAACCGGGATTATCAATGGGCCTGCACTCGGATGCGCGAGCTGGGCGTCTATGACCCGACCGAAAACCCGTTCGACCGGCTCAGGGACCTGCGCAACTGATCAGACAGCGGCGGCCTTCGGGGCGCCGGCATCTGAGGCGGGGGAGTCGGTGCGGGCCGGTGACAGCGGCGCGACGTTCGACAGGTCCGGTACAGAGGCGGCCTTGTTGATGTGGGCGACCGTACGCTCCGGTGCAATCAGCAGGTCGGCGCTGACAATGGTGCGTTCCTCGACGCGCATCGATGGTGAAAAGGCAACCCCTTCGAGACGCCCGCCGGTGCAGACCTCAAGGCACTTGCTTGCTTCAATGTCACCGCTGACGGCGCCGTGGACGATAAGCGTCGTGGCGCGGATGCGCCCTTCGATCCGGCCGGTGGCCTCCACGAGGATCAGGTCGTCGGAAATCACATCGCCGCGGATATGCGCGCCTATGATGACCGGGCCAACAAAGCGGAACGTGCCTTCGAGGCATCCGCCCGCAGCAATCGCATTTCCAAGACCGGATTTTGCCGGTTTGGCGAAAGCCTCGGGTTTGCCGGGTGTCGCAGCCATGACGCGGTTCCTTCATTAGGCCCTTTTCCACAAGTTAACCTATTGTTAACGAAAGAAGAAGGGTTCCACCTGGATGCTTGCAAGATTTGTGCGAAGGCCTTGGCTCGCGGCGGCGGCCCTCTTGCTGGGCGCCTGCGGCGCAGGCCGCGAGGGTCCGGACGTGTCCGCTCCCGCGCGTCTGCTGCCTCCCGGCGCCGAGGGCATAGACCTGTCGCACCATAACGGGCCGGTCGACTGGGGCCGCCTCGGCACCGAGCCGCTGGACTTTGTTTACCTCAAGGCGAGCGAGGGGACCGATCACATCGACCCGCGGTTCCAGGAAAACTGGCTGGCCGCCACCCGGCTCGGCTGGCAGGTGGGCGCCTATCACTTCTACCTTCTCTGCCATGCCGGCGCTCCGCAGGCGGAGAATTTTATCCGCCAGGTCGAGGTACGTCCGGGGACGCTCCCGCCGGCCGTTGACCTTGAACATGCCCATAATTGCAAGGCGCGCGGCGGACGCGAAGCGGCCCTGTCGGAACTGCGCGCGTTCCTCGGCGCGCTTGAAGCCGAATACGGCGCCTTGCCGGTGATCTACACCACCCCCGCCTTCCACGCCGAATGGCTCGCGGGGGAGGACTTCGAGGCGCACCCGGTCTGGATACGGTCACTCGATGGCGCACCCGCGCAGCGCCACGCGATCTGGCAATACTCGATGAAGGGCAGGTTGGCCGGTGTCGAAGGCCCGGTCGATCTCAACAGGGCGGCAGACTAGAGTGCCTTGCCCATCCGCAGCCCCGGCACGTCCACACCGCCAACCGAAGCACTGATGATCCGCTCGATCTCTTGATACCCGCAGGCGCGGTAGAGCGGCTCGCCCGCAAGCGTCGCCATCAGTTCGGCGCGGCGGAATCCGGCGCCGCGTGCTGCCTGTTCGCATAAGGACAAGACGTACCGGCCGAGGCCGCGCCGCACGAACTGCGGATGCGTGTACATCGCCCGGATCCGGGCGGCGTCCTTGCCAATCTGCAGAAGTGCGTGATTGCGCTGAGCGGTCGAATGATCGCCGCCATAGAGCGTCGCGCGGTGGCTCCATCCGCCGCAGGCGGCACGGCGGCCGGACGCGGTTTCGTGCACCACGAAATACGTGCCGTCTGCGATCAGCTGCCTGTCGAGCCCCATTATCGAATGGGAGACGGCGACCTGTTCGGGCGACAGGAAACCGCGCTGAAGTTCGCCGATTGCGGCGTCCATCAGCGCGGCGATCCCATCGGCATCCGTCTCATCTGCGAGGCGGTGCGTGAAGCCCTCGAGGAAGGGCTGTGGCATCCCTAGTTGCGGCTCTTGTCAACGAGGCGGTCATTCTTCGCCCAGTGCATCATGCCGCGCAGTTTCTCGCCGACTTCCTCGATGCTGTGGCTCGCCATCCGCTGGCGCATGGCGTGGAAGCCCGGCGCACCGGCCTGGTTTTCCAGGACCCAGTTGCGCGCGAATGTGCCGTTCTGGATGTCTTCCAGAACCTTCTTCATTTCCTTCTTGGTCTCGGCGTTCACGATGCGCGGGCCGGTGACATATTCGCCGTACTCGGCAGTGTTCGAGATCGAATAGTTCATGTTGGCGATGCCGCCTTCATAGATCAGGTCGACGATCAGCTTGGTCTCGTGGAGGCACTCGAAATACGCCATTTCCGGCGCATAGCCCGCTTCGACCAGTGTCTCGTAACCCGCCTTGATCAGCTCGACGATGCCGCCGCACAGCACGGCCTGCTCGCCAAACAGGTCGGTCTCGGTCTCTTCGCGGAACGAGGTTTCGATGACGCCGGCGCGGGTGTTGCCGATGGCTTTCGAATAGGAAAGCGCAACTGCCTGGGCAGAGCCGGTCGCGTCCTGGTGGATGGCGATCAGGCCCGGCAGGCCAAAGCCCATCTGGTACTGGTTGCGCAGCGTATGGCCGGGGCCTTTCGGTGCCGAGAGCGAGACGTCGATATCCTTCCGGGGGCGGATCAGGTTGTAGTGGATGTTGAATCCGTGGCCGAACATTATGTGCTGGCCGGCCCGCAGGTGCGGCTCGATCTCGTTGGCAAACATTACGGCCTGCTTCTCGTCGGGGACGAGGATCATCAGCACATCAGCCCATTTTGCGGCTTCGGCCGGGGTGACGACTTCCAGCTTCTCGGCTTCGCATTTCCTGCGGCTCGCAGAGCCTTCCTGAAGGGCGACCTTGATGTTCTTCACGCCCGAGTCGCGCAGGTTCAGCGCATGGGCATGGCCCTGGCTGCCATAGCCGACGACCGCCACCTTCTTCTTCTGGATCAGCGAGATGTCGGCGTCTTGTTCGTAGTAGATTTTCATGTGCGTTCGGAAGCTCCGCTAAGGGGTAAAGGGGATGGCGTTGGAAGGGATCCGTCAGGAAGAGGTGCTGCAAACCCAGCCGGGGCTGACATTGGCAATGCCGATGACGAGATTGTTGAGCCGGCTTACCGGATCGTCGGATCCGGCGTGGCGGGAAAAGTTGCGTGGGCCGTTTTCGGTATCGGCGCGGGTGATGATGTCATGGCTGTCGATCACGAGCCGCACGTTGCGCGAGCCATCGGGATTGACCGTCACGTCCTCGCGCGGCCCGTAGTCCGGCACATCAGAAGCGGCAGACTGGGTCAGCAACAGGCTCAGCGCATTGGCGGTATCGTCCGGCAGGTTGGCCAGCAAGCGGCAGCGCGGCCCGCGGCCTTCCGGCACCGAGCGGGCCTCAAGGCGCAGGTTCGGTCCTTCCGCGAGCACATCGTAGACATAGGCCGCGCCGCTCGGCGACGCCGTGTCGATGATCTCGATCAGGGAATTTGCGTGTGCGCCATAAATGGAGACAGCGCGGTCACGGATGACCGACGCGCGCTCGAGGTCGCAGCGCATTTTTGCGGTGTCGGGTCCGGCGCCGGCGGCGTAGGCGCTGTTCGACAGGGCGGGGTTGCATCCGGCGCCCTGCGCCGCTGCCGCAAACGGCGCGGCGCAGACCGCCAGGCCCACCGGAACGGCGCGCCAGGAAAAGGGTTTCATCCTTTCTCCTTCCCGCGTTTGATCGACAGGACACCGGTCCGGCTGACTTCGACAAGGCCCAGCGGGCGCATCAGGTCGACAAACTGTGTCAGCTTTTCCGAGGCCCCTGTGACCTCGAAAATGAAGCTCTCGTTGGTGGTGTCTATCACATGCGCGCGGAAAATTTCAGCAATCCTGAGCGCCTCGACCCGTTTTTCTCCGGTGCCGGCCACTTTCACCAGCGCTAGTTCGCGCTCGATACCGGTTTTGGAATTGGTGATGTCGATGACTTCAGCTACCGGCACGATGCGCAGCAGCTGCGCCTCGATCTGCTCGAGAATGTGTGCGGTGCCCTGCGTGACGATGGTGATACGCGAGCGGTGCTGGCTGGCATCGACTTCGGCGACCGTCAGGGAATCAATGTTGTAGCCCCGGCCCGAGAACAGCCCGACGACGCGCGCCAGGACGCCCGGCTCGTTGTCGACCAGCACGGCCAGCGTGCGCCGCTCGATCGCCTGATCGGCATGCGACAGGAAATAAGCTGATTTCGGCCCGTTGCCGTTACCGCCAATGGGCTTGGGTGCGTCGGTCATTGCAGCCTCATGGGTTGTGCGGCATCATCGTTAAACTTGAAATCGGGCCTGCGGGTTTCGAGTTTCGCGCGTAGCGCCCTCGACTTCGTAATGGCGTCGGCGCGGTCATCATCTTCCTGATCGTCATAGCGCTCAACAATCTCGTCCTTGCGGCGCGGATCCAGGTAGGCCTGTAGCTCGGACACCAGAAGCCGGCGGCATTCGTCGATGAAGGCGGCGCTGTCGTCGGAGGCGGGGCCACCTTCACGGGTCAGCGCTTCCAGTTCGTGATAGGTCCACATCAAGGCGTCGAGGATTGGCGGGCGGTGGCCGCGGTAAGCACCTTCTTTTTCGGCGCCCTTCCTGTCGGGGTTGAGGTTCGGAAAAAACAGCCGGCCCCGGTCCACCAGCGTCGACAGTGCCACCAGAAGGTTCGCCTTGTTAGCCAGGAAGCCGCCTTCATTGGTCTGCATCTGGCGGGTGCGGGCGAACATCGCGCAGCGCGCCATCGTGTCGATCGCAGCGTTGCCCCAGTCGAGGCTGGCGGCATCGATGGCCTGGCGCAGGTTGGCCGTCTGGAGATTTCGCTGGCGCCTGGTCTCGCCGCGCGCGATCAGCGCGCTGATCATCGCGATGAGGGCCGAAACGACGCCGACGAAGACTTCAAGATAAGTCTGGCTGAACTGCAGCAGGCCCGCGACGTCCATGTTTGCCCCCACGCTTCCCGGTTCCGGGACCTTGTTGTGCTAGACGAGCTTACGGCCCGCTTCCCCGACTTCGTTACCTGTTATTTCGCCGAGAATCATCTGGTTGTGCGCAGAGCCTGACGGGATCATTGGCAGGCAGTTCTCTGCCCTCTCGACCCGGCAATCGAACAATACAGGGCCGGGATGGTCAATCATTTCAAGGATCCTGGCGTCGAGGTCTTCCGGCTTGTCGCAGCGGATACCGTGCCCGCCGAGCGCCTTGGCGAGCATCACGAAGTCCGGCAGGCTTTCCGAATAGGAATGCGAATAGCGTTCCCCGTGCAGCAATTCCTGCCACTGGCGCACCATCCCCATCCACTCGTTGTTGAGGATGAACACCTTCACCGGCAGCTTGTGCTGAACCGCTGTTGAAAGCTCCTGCATCATCATCTGGATCGAGGCTTCGCCGGCAATGTCGATGACCAGCGCGTCCGGATGCGCCGACTGCACGCCGACGGCGGCCGGTAGACCGTAGCCCATTGTGCCGAGCCCGCCGGACGTCATCCAGCGGTTGGGCTCCTCGAAATGATAGAACTGCGCCGCCCACATCTGGTGCTGGCCGACTTCCGTCGTGATGTAGGTGTTGCGGTCCTTGGTCAGTGCATACAGCCGCTCCACCGCATATTGCGGTTTGATGACCTCGGCCGAGTTTGCGTAGGTGAAGCAGCGCCGGGCGCGCCAGGTGTCGATCTGGTCGCGCCAGGCCGTCAGGTCCGGCATCTTGCGCTTCAGCGCCTTTATCTCGGTGATCAGCGCGTCCAGCGCCTCGGCGCAATCGGCGACGACCGGCACGTCCACCCGCACGATCTTGTTGATCGAGGAGGCATCGATATCGATGTGGATTTTCCTGGACCTGGGTGAGAAGGCATCGATACGGCCGGTCACGCGGTCATCGAACCGGGCGCCGACGCAGATCATCAGGTCGCAGTCATGCATTGCATTGTTGGCTTCGAAGCTGCCATGCATACCCAGCATGCCGAGCCAGTCGGGATGCGAGGCAGGGAAGGCGCCGAGGCCCATCAGCGTCGAGGTCACCGGAAAGCCGGTCAGCTCCTGCAGTTCGCGCAGTTTCTCCGACGCGCGCGGCCCGGAATTGATCACGCCGCCGCCGGTATAGAAGATCGGTCGCCCGGCCTTGGTCATCAGTTCGGCCGCCGCCCTGATCGCATCCGCTTTCGGAATGCGCTGGGGCACATAGGTCGGCTTGAAAATGCCGTCCTTGCCGACATAGGGACCGGTCGCGAACTGGATGTCCTTCGGGATGTCGATCACCACCGGACCGGGGCGGCCGGTCGTTGCAACATAGAAAGCTTCATGGATGATCCGCGCGAGCTGGGTGACGTCGGTCACGAGATAATTATGCTTGGCGCAGCTGCGAGTGATGCCGGTGGTGTCGCATTCCTGGAAGGCGTCGGTGCCGATCAGGTGGGTCGGCACCTGTCCGGTGATCACTACCATCGGGATCGAGTCCATCAGCGCGTCGGTGATCGGGGTCACCATGTTGGTCGCGCCGGGGCCTGAGGTCACCAGTGCGACACCGCACTTGCCGGTCGAGCGGGCATAGCCCTCGGCGGCATGGCCGGCGCCCTGTTCGTGGCGCACGAGAATGTGGCGGATCGCATCCTGCCCGTAGAGCGCGTCATAGATCGGCAGCACCGCCCCGCCGGGATAACCGAACATCACCGATACGCCCTGTTCCCGGAGCGCTTCCACAACGATCTGCGCGCCGGTCATCATCCGGGGGGCGGTCGCTTCGTTGGCAGGTTTTGCCTTGGTCTTGGTCGTCATGGTGCGGGCTCGAAGGTCGGAAGGGTTCTGGGGAAGGTTCGGGGCATCGGCCAAACAAAAAAGGGCCTCCGAGAGGAAGCCCTTTTCTGTGCGCACCCGCAACCGCCTGCAAGGACAGGCAGCTACGGGCGCCGAAGCTTTACTACGGTCATTTTGCGCAAGGGGCGTTTCCTCGAATTAGTCCGCTCAGGCATAATCTTCCGCCTGAGCCGTGTCAATCTCCCTGTAAAGGGCAAAAATGACCCTCAAACGGTCGTTCATCTCTGGGGAGGGTACCCGGGTCCAGAATGGAAATTGGCGTCCGATCCAGGTGAACTGCCTTTTTGCATAGCGCCGTGTATCGCGCTTTGCATTTTCGGCGGCTTCTTCCGGGCTCAGCTCGCCCCGGGCAAACGCCGTCAGCCAGGGCATCCCGCAGGCTTTCATCACCGGCAATTCGGGGTCCAGCCCCCGCGCCACCAGCGCCCGCGCCTCATTCATGGCGCCCTGCATCAGCATGCCCTCAAAGCGCCGGTCGATCTTCTTGTAAAGCGCCGTGCGGGGCGGGGTCAGGGCAAAGCCCGTCCACTCGCCCGGCTGCAGCACCGGCGGCTGGCGCTCGGTCTGGAAATCCGTAAGCGACCGGCCCGTCGCGAGCCAGACTTCATAGGCCCGGCCGAGGCGCTGCCGGTCCCCGGTGCCGAGCCGTTCGGCCAGTTCCGGATCATGCGGCATCAGCCGCGCCCGCAAGCCGTCGGCCCCTTCCGCCTCGCTGATCGTGCGCACTTCGGCGCGGATCTCGTCCGGAACCGGAGGAATATCGGACAGGCCCTGGGTCAGCGCCAGCAGGTAAAGACCGGTGCCGCCGACGAACACCGCCCGCCTGTTCTGCCGCTGCAGCTTCTTGATCACGCCCCGAGCGGCTTCCAGCCATTCGCCGGTCGAATAACGCAGGCCGGGATCGACGTAGCCGAAAAGATGGTGCGGCACCCCGGCCATGTCTTCCTCGGTCGGGCGCGCGGAGATCACCTGAACGTCGCTGTAGACCTGCATGGAATCGGCATTTATCACCTCGCCGCCGAGCCGCCGGGCGACTTCGATGGCGAGGGCGGACTTGCCGCTGGCCGTGGGGCCGTGGATCAGGATCGCAGGATGCATTCCCAACACCTAG
>ERZ888423.135-NODE-135-length-77134-cov-23.744976_pt1 | contig 77134 bp, 71 predicted proteins | sample MGYA00520523_ERZ888423 | MGnify/ENA primary metagenome ERZ888423 (study PRJEB32303, sample SAMEA104408611) | aquatic metagenome | biome: Brackish water; feature: Pelagic; material: water | place: Baltic Sea | collected 2014-06-08T10:24:00 | depth 30,27 m ... | reverse complement strand
ATAGCAAGACCCAGGAGCGCACCGGAGGTGGCCATTCGGTGGTCATCGAATGCTTTCCAGAGACCTGGGTGAAGCTCTGCTGGAGCCACCACGATTCCATCACTGGTCTCGCTGGCGCTTCCACCGAGGGCTTCGATGTTGGAGACCAGGGCCTTGAGGCGGTCTGTTTCGTGTCCGCGGAGATGCCCGATGCCGCGAAACTGGCTACTGGCGGGGGACAATGCCGCCAAGGCCACGAAGGTGGGCGCAAGTTCGCCCGCATGGCTGAGGTCAAGATTTACTCCGGGAAGCTCGCGTCCCCCCGCGAGTCCGTCGCCTCCTTCAACCGTGACGACCCCGGGCGCGCGGGTGATTGATGCTCCCCAGTGTTCGAGAAGCTCAGGGACGAGACCTCCCACCTGGGTGGTGCTTTCTGGCCAACCGGAAATGCTCACACTTCCCCCGGTAATTAATGCAGCGCTCAGGAAGGGTGCCGCGTTAGAGAGGTCGGGTTCAATCGCTACCTCCACCCCGGCGATGGCTCCAGCAGCAACTTCCCAGATGCCTGGGCTGACCATCTCAGCCGCCACCCCCCTGCCCCGAAGGCAGTGAAGTGTCATGTCAATGTGGGGGAGAGAGGGAAGCGAGTCACCCTTGTGTTCAATGCGAAGCCCTCCGGGTAGCCTCGCGCCCACCAGCAATAGACCGGACACAAACTGGCTCGATGCCGAGGCATCGATTGAGACCACACGCCCATGGATTGCCCCCGTATTCGTGAGCGTGAAGGGTAAGAACCCGTCCAAGGTGGCGTCAACTTCGACGCCTAACTGGCCCAAAGCATCGAGTGTGGTGGCCATGGGTCGAAGCCTGGCGCCCGCGTCGCCATCGAAGGACAGCGACCCGGGAATCACGAGTGACAGTGGAGGCACAAAGCGCATGACCGTGCCCGCCAACCCGCAGTCAAGGGTTGGCGGGTTGGGACAATTTTCGGGAATGGGGGTGATGTGAAGGTCCGGGCCGAAGGGACCGGGGTTGCCCTCGGTAATGGTGGCCCCTAACGCCCGAAGCGCTTCCACCATCAAATGGGTATCTCTGGCGTGAAGAGGTGAGCGCAGGATAGAGGGGCCTGTGGCGAGGGCGGAGAGCACAAGCTCTCGATTGGTCAGTGATTTAGATCCGGGAAGCGAGAGCTGATGGTGAAGGGGAGCAGAGCGGTAACCCGCCCGCCATGTGCCATCTCCCGGTGTTTTACTCATCACTTCCTAGAGTACTCGGCAGGGTTCCCCCGAGGGGTCCGACCGGGCGCAGTCTAGGAACCGAGAGCTCTATCGAGGATGAGCTGGGCTTCTCCTTGGCTGCGTTTGGAGGAGCCGGTGGCAGGGGAGGCAGAACGAGGCCTCGACACCACTGTCATCGGGGGCAAACCAGCTGAGGCTGCCTCCACCATTACGAAAGGCCAGGCGCCCTGGTTCTCTGGTTCGTCTTGGACCCACACGAATTTCGCGCCGGGATACCGGGAGGCAACCTGCTGGAGGTCAACTGCGGGGAAGGGGTAATACTGCTCGAGTCGCACCACAGCGATGTTGGTGATTCCCCGCTTGGAAATTTCTGACTGCAGGTCGTAGTAAATCTTTCCGGCCACCATCAACACGGTGCCGATGCTGGAAGCATCCGCAACACCGGGGTCATCGAGGACGGGCTGGAACCTGCCGGTGGTGAAGTCATCGACTGAACTTGTTGCCCCTCGAAGGCGCAACATCGCTTTCGGGGTAAATACGATCAGGGGTTTTCGAGGCCGTGCATAGGCCTGGCGGCGCAGGAGGTGGAAGTAGGACGCCGGAGTGGAGGGTCTCGAAATAATCATGTTGTCTTCCGCCGCGAGCTGAAGGAACCGCTCGATCCGGGCAGAGGAATGGTCGGGGCCTTGGCCTTCAAAACCGTGGGGGAGAAGAAGAACAACACTCGAGCGTTGGCCCCATTTTTGCTCGGCAGAAGAAATGAATTCATCGATGACGGTTTGCGCACCGTTCACGAAGTCACCAAACTGCGCTTCCCACATGACCAGTGCGTCAGGTCGCTCCACGGAGTAGCCATACTCAAATCCAAGCGCTGCATACTCGCTCAGAAGGGAGTCATAAATCCACAGCCGTGCTTGGGTTTCTGACATGTTCATCAGCGGGAGCCATTCTTGGCCGTTGATGCGGTCATGGAGAACAGCGTGACGCTGGACGAAGGTGCCCCGGCGCGAATCCTGTCCCACCAATCGAACGGGTGTCCCTTCAAGGAGCAGAGACCCTAATGCAGCAAGCTCACCGAAGCTCCAGTCGATATCGCCACTTCGCGACATTTCCCGACGCTTATCCAAGAGCGGCTGGAGCTTCGGGTGAGTGGTGAATCCGGGGGGTTGGTTGGCGTGAGCATCGCCGATCAGAGCAAGCACAGAAGAGTCGATGCCGGTGGTCTCTGGTTCTCCTGCAACGTCGTTGTCTCGCTGCGAGCCTGGGCGTTCCACACCGGCGATGGCGCCATCATCGTTGGGGATGACGGTAATCGCACCCGTTTGCGCAGCATGGGTTTCCTGGAAGGCCTCCTCGAGGCGGCCTTGGAAGTCTTTTTGCGCTGCGTCTAGTTCTTCCTCTGTCAGGTCCCCGCGGCCCATCAGCGCTTCGGTGTAAAGGGTACGGACGCTGCGTTTGGCTTCGATCAAGTTATACATCAGGGGCTGAGTCATCGAAGGGTCATCGCCTTCGTTGTGTCCACGCCGGCGGTAACACACGATGTCGATCACGACGTCGGCTTTGAATGCTTGCCGGTAGGCGAAAGCAATTTCTGCTATCCGCAAGACTGCCTCGGGGTCATCGCCGTTGACGTGGAAAATCGGAGCTTGAATGGTCTTTGCCACATCGGTCGAGTAGACCGAGGTGCGACCGTCATGAGGGAGCGTGGTGAAGCCCACCTGGTTGTTCACCACGACGTGGACGGTTCCCCCGGTGCGGTAAGCCCGCAGCTGGGACATCTGGAGTGTTTCCAGCACCACACCCTGGGCGGCCATGGCTGCATCGCCATGAATCACGAGGGGCAACACACCAAACCGGCCAATTTCCTTGCGGTCCTGTTTGGCTCTAACGATTCCTTCGAGGACCCCGTTGACCGCTTCTAAGTGAGACGGGTTAGCGGCCAGGTACACCGGCATGCTCGCGCCGCTGGGAGAGGTGTAGGTGCCCTCGGTCCCCAAGTGGTACTTCACATCGCCCGAGCCTTGAACACTCTTGGTGTCGTGGGTCCCTTCGAACTCTCGGAAGATTTGCCCATACGTTTTACCCGCAATATTGGCCAGCACGTTCAATCGACCGCGGTGAGCCATCGCCATTGCTACTTCGTCGAGGCCTGCCTCCGTGGCAGCTTGGAGGATTTCATCGACCAGGCTGACGGTGGATTCCGCGCCCTCCATGCTGAAGCGTTTTTGGCCGACATATTTGGTCTGCAGAAAGGTCTCAAAGGCTTCTGCCTGGTTGAGCTTGGACAAGATTCTCAGCTGAGCGTCGTGGTCGGGCTTTTGGTAGGGCTTTTCCAGCTTTTCCTGGAACCAAGACCGCTGAGCAGGGTCTTGAATATGCATGTATTCAATACCGATGGTGCGGCAATAGGTGTCTCTCAGAACTCCCAGGATTTCGCGCAACAACATGGTGGATCTGTTTCCGAACCCGCCGGTGACAAATTCCCTATCAAGGTCCCAGAAGGTGAGGCCGTGGCTTTCGATTTCCAAATCCGGGTGGGAGCGTTGCCGGTATTCCAGTGGGTCAATATCCGCCATCAAGTGCCCGCGCACACGGAAAGAGTTGATGAGTTCTTGGACCCGGGAGGTCTTATTGACCATCTCCGCCTGGTTGATGGCAATATCTTCCGCCCAGTGGATGGGCATATACGGGATGCGAAGCGAGGCAAAGATTTCCTCGTAAAAGCCTTCCTCGCCGATCAGGTATCCATGGACTTTGCCCAGATATTCCCCCGAGCCTGCGCCCTGAATCACCCGGTGGTCGTAGGTAGAGGTGAGGGTGATGGTTTTACCAATCCCCAAATCAGCCAGTGTTCGTTTGGAAGAGCCCTGGAATTCTGCCGGATAGTCCAGTGCACCGGCACCGATGATGCAGGCTTGACCCTTCATCAGGCGGGGGACGGAGTGAACCGTTCCGATGCCACCGGGGTTAGTCAGTGAAATGGTGTTTCCGGCGTAGTCGTCGGCAACGAGTTTGCCTTCCCGGGCCCTGGAGACAACATCTTCGTAGGCGAGAAGGAAGTCGGCAAAACCCATGTTTTGGGTGCGCTTGATTCCTGGAACCACGAGTCCGCGGGTGCCATCGGGTTTGGGCATGTCAATAGCGATACCCAGGTTGATGTTGGCGGGGTGAACGGCGACGGGTTTGCCCTCAACCTCTTCGTAAAAAACATTCTGACTGGGAAGCTCCCGCAGCGCCTTGATCATGGCCCAGGCGATGAGGTGGGTGAAGGAAACTTTGCCGCCCCGCGTGCGGCGCAAATGGTTGTTCACGACTATTCGGTTATCGATCATCAACTTGGCCGGCACGGTTCGAACGCTGGTAGCGGTCGGGACCTGAAGGCTTTGGTCCATGTTCGCAGCGAGAGCCTTTGCCATGCCCTTCAGCGGAGAAACTTCATCGCTGGGTTCCGAAGCATCCTCAATCGGTGTTTCAGAGATCACGAGATTGGGGGAGGTGGGGGCCTCGGCAGGAATGGGTTGTTCTTGGGGACCAGCGGAGGTGGTTTTGGCAATGGGGGCCGTCATGGGGGAGGGGTCACTACCTGGTGACACCGCGGGTGCAACCGTCGCAGCCCCAGCATGGTCGGAGGAACGTGACTCGAAGAGCGGCCACCAACTCTTTTCAACGAGCTCGGGGTCCTTTTGATACAACGACCACAGTTCATCCACGAGCCATTCGTTCGCCCCGAATTCGACGGAATCCTTAACGGTGTCGCTTTCTGACACGCTTTTGTCGCTCACTCTCACGTTGCCGGCCTGTATCTAAAACTCTATCGGCTTTGCTGTGAGAAACCTTTCAGTCCGGGCGGCGAGGTGCGCCCCGATGCTAGTATTCGTGGTGATGAGTGACTCCTCCTCCGGTAGTTCTGAGCCCGGCCATAAACCCTGGGGCACCCGCAGGGTGGGTGCCCGTTGAGCACAGATCTCCTCCTTTTCACGATCGGTGTGTGTCTCGCACTCGGCACCGGCGTCTTCGTGGGCAGCGAGTTCGCGCTTCTCAACCTTGACCGTTCAGATTTGGAAGCCAGGCGAGCAAAAGGTGAAAAAGGGCACCGGATTACCATTTCCGCTCTCAAGCAAACCTCGACGCATCTCTCCAGTGCTCAATTAGGTATTACTCTCACCACCATTTTGACCGGCTACACCATGGAGCCAGCAATTTCGTCGATGCTGGAGGGGCCGCTTCGCGCGCTGGGTCTTCCCGAAGACTTTCTCCGGCCGGTGGGTGGGGTTTTAGGAATTCTCCTGGCCACCTTGATTTCGATGATTTTTGGGGAATTAGTTCCCAAGAACTACGCACTGTCCGTCCCCCGCGCGACAGCGCGGCTGCTAGTCCCCTTGCAGGTCGCGTTCACGTGGACGTTTAGACCCTTCATCGCGGTATTGAACGGAAGTGCCAACAGGATACTCCGGGCCATGGGTATCGAACCCAAAGAGGAGCTCTCTGCTGCCAGGACAGCTGATGAGCTCTCCAGCCTCGTGCAGCGCTCGGCGCTGCAAGGGCTCTTGGAAGATGACACCGCCACCTTGCTCTCGCGAACCATTGAGTTCTCCAGCCACAATGCCGTGGATGTGATGACGCCTCGAACCAAGGTGGAAAGCCTCCACCGCAGTGATACCGCCGAAGATGTCATTGCCTTGGCGAAGAAGACGGGATTCTCCCGGTTCCCCGTCATCGATGAATCCTTGGATGACATTCGCGGTGTTGTTCATGTAAAACAAGCCATTGCTGTTCCCTTTGATAAGCGTTCGGAGGTTCCCGCCTCCGCCCTACAATCCGATGTCATCCGGGTTCCAGAAACCATGACCTTGGATGTGTTGCTCACCGAGCTTCGGGGCCGTGGGTACCAGGTGGCAATCGTGGTGGATGAATATGGCGGAACCTCTGGCATCGCCACCCTCGAAGACCTCGTGGAGGAACTCATTGGCGAAGTCGCTGATGAACACGACCGAGCATCGCTGGATGTGGTGAGAGCTAGAGACTGGTTCACCTTCCCTGCCGATTTGCGACCCGACGAACTTGAAGAGCGCACCGGGGTTCCTGTTCCAGAAAATGGCCACTACGAAACCATTGCCGGGTTCATTTTGGAATCCCTGGGTCGCATGGCTGAGGTGGGGGACATCGTGGAAATTCCGCTGGGAGAATTTCGCGTGGAGCGCATGGATAACCGGCGTATCGATCGACTTCGTTTTACCCCACAGGTCAACAGTCAGGAGGTGACACTGCTGTGAGTGATTGGGCAGGATTGGCGTGGTTAGTGGTGTTGCTGGCGGCTAACGCTTTCTTTGTGGGGGCAGAATTTGCGGTGATTGCTGCCAAGCGTTCCCGGATTGAACCGCTGGCAGATGGGGGCAGCAAGCGCGCTAAGACCTCCCTCTACGCCATGGAAAACGCGACCTTGATGCTGGCGACCTGCCAGCTGGGGATCACGGTGTGTTCGCTGATGATTTTGTTGGTATCTGAACCTGCCCTCCACCACCTGTTAGAGGGCCCGCTAGGTTTCGTGGGGCTTCCCGCAGCTGCTGTGTCGGGAGTATCGTTTGCCATCGCACTCCTGGTGGTCACTTATCTTCACGTTGTGCTTGGCGAAATGGTTCCCAAGAACATTTCGTTTTCCCTGCCGGATAAAGCAGTCCTTCTCTTGGCCCCACCCCTGGTATTTATCTCCAAGGTCATCTCCCCCATCATCCGAGGGATGAACGCGATTGCCAACGGGATTCTGCGCTTGACCGGGGTGGAACCGAAAGCTGAGGCCACCAGCGCCTATACCTTGGATGAGGTCGCCACGATCGTGGCGGAATCAACGAAGACCGGAATGCTCTCTGACCATTCCGGGGCGCTCAGTGCGGCGTTTGATTTCACAACGAAGACAGTGGCAGACGTCACCATCTCTCTCGAAAACCTGGTCACACTTCCCGAGGATGCCACCCCCAGGGATGTGCAACAAGCCGTCACGCAACGCGGATTTAGCCGCTATGTCTTGGTCAACGAGACCGGTGACCCCACCGGCTATGTCCATATCAAGGACCTACTGGACGCTGATGATGGCGAAGGGGATTACCCCGTTCCACCGCGTCGCATTAGGAGCCTGGTCGCCCTCACCGACACCGTCGATTTAGAAGATGCTCTCGCCACGTTGCGAGCAACAGGAACACACCTCGCCAAGGTCACCAACACAGTGGGCGACACCACGGGGGTGCTGTTCTTGGAGGACATTATTGAAGAGCTCGTGGGTGAAGTGAGGGATGCGACCACCCGCCACTAACCGGGCCGAATGAAGGGGTAAACGATGGAAAAGTTTTTGGTTCTGGGTGAAGCACTCACCGATTGTGTCATTACCGGCGAGGTGGTGACGGAAACGCCCGGCGGGTCACCGATGAATGTGGCAATTGGTTTGGCACGGCTCGATCACGAAGTAACCATGGCTACGCGATATGGATCCGATTCCCGAGGAGTCGCTATCGCGAACCATCTGAGTGAGAGCGGTGTGGCGCTGATTGCTGAGGGAAATCAGGCGGCGAGGACGTCGAGTGCCCAGGCAACGATTGCCGCCGATGGTTCTGCGGATTACGTTTTTGACCTGAATTGGGACCTCACCACGGCCATGGTCCCCTCTGGTGAGGTGACCCATGTTCACACTGGCTCTATCGGTGCCACCTTGCAACCAGGAGCAGTGTCGGTGGAGGAAGTTCTGCGGCGGGAAAAAGAAGCCGGCGCCAGCGTGAGTTATGACCCCAATGCTCGCCCCATCATTATGGGTAAACCCGAAGATGTGTTGCCCCTGGTGGAGCGACTGGTGGGGCTCAGTGATGTGGTTAAGGCAAGTGATGAAGATATTGCCTGGCTTTATCCCGACACACCCCGTGAGCAGGTTGTGTCCCAGTGGCGGGAGAGGGGCGTTTCTCTTGTTGTGGTCACCCTCGGCGAAGAGGGGGTGGAGGCGTGGAGCGCGTCGGACCACGTCACCCTGCCCGCCCAGGTCACCACAGTGTCGGACACTATCGGGGCAGGGGATTCATTTATGTCGGGCCTGCTTTCCGCGCTGTCACAGCGATCCCTTCTCGGTAAACGGTCGGCCGATGCGCTCCGGGGGATTTCTCGGGAAGACCTGGCAGAAGTCCTTCGATTTGCTCTCACGTGTGCGGGCATAACGGTCTCGCGGACCGGCGCAAACCCGCCTCGATCAGCCGAGGTGGCGGCGTAACTTTCCGGTAGGGAACGCTCTTGCACCCTTGATACGAGCCCCAGGGGTGCCAGTCGTGTTTAGCGAGCAGGCGTAGCCAATAAGGCTGAGATCGCCGCTCCCACAGCGTCTGACTCAATCAGGAAGCCATCGTGGCCATAGGGGGATTCGACCACCTGGGCTCCGTTTCCGGAGAGCGAGTGAGGGATGTGGTGGGCCAACTCGTGCTGCTGTTCTATGGGGAACAACCGATCGCTATCGATTCCCAACACCAACGTGGGCGTGGAGATGGCTCCGAGCACCTCACTGAGGCCTCCTCGGTCTCTGGTGACATCGTGGGAGTTCATTGCTTCGGCGAGGGCGATGTAGGAATTAGCATCAAAACGCCTTGTGAATTTGTTGCCGTGAAAATCGAGGTAACTTTCCACGGCGAATCGACCTTTGTCTCCCAGTGGTGATTTAGCGCTCTGCCACGTTCGTTCGAACCGCTCATTGAGCTCGCTGGGAGAGCGGTAGTTGATCAGCGCCATGCGCCTGGCGAGAGCAAGGCCCCGGTAGGGGCCCTCCGCCTGGTCATAAAAATCTCCGCCGGCAAAAAGGGAATCAACCCGAATGGCCTCAGTTTGGAGCGAATTTCCTCCGAGCTGGTCGGCGCTGGTGATGGCGCATGTCGCGATCAGGGCCAATCGGGAATAAGTGCCGGGGAATTGCAGTGCCCATTCCAGCGCGTGCATGCCCCCCATGGAGCCGCCAATAACACTGTGAAAAAGAGAGATTCCCAGCTCGTCGCCCAATGCCTTCGCGGCACGGACTTGATCCCGAATGGTGAGATAGGGAAACGAGCTGCCCCATTCCCGTCCCAGAGGAGAGTAGCTCGAGGGGCCGGTGGATCCTTGGCAACCACCGAGGACGTTCGGCACAATTACGCAGTATTGCGTGGTGTCCAGGGCTAAGCCTGGACCGACGAGCGGGGACCACCAGCCCGCGGTGGGGTGTCCGGGACCAGAGGCACCGGTGACGTGAGAATCACCGGTGAGGGCGTGGAACACCAGAAGGGCGTTTGAGCCGTCTTCGTTGAGTTCACCAAAAGTTTCATAGGCCAGACGGACGTGAGGGAAAGTCTCGCCGTGTTCAGTGTCAAAAGCCCCGAGACCCGCGAAGAGTCGATTACCGGGGCGGTCCCCGTCTCGCCAGGCCCCAGTGACCGGGGGTGTCCCGCGGAGGGTCGCCTGCTGAGCTTCGGAGATGAAGGCCGAAGGCACTGACTCTGCCGGTGATTGCCAATCCATGGTGGCCCTATTCTCCCCTACCCCTGGTGTTTAGGCGATTCCGCTGGAACACCAGGGAGGGTGAGTCGAAACAATTACGCTTTGGCTGAGACCTTCTTAGCTGCGCGGAACCCGATTTCGAGATCAGCGAGGATGTCATCGATGTGCTCAAGGCCCACGGACAAGCGAACGAGTCCCGGAGTCACACCACTGGTGAGTTGCTGTTCTGGGGTGAGCTGAGAGTGGGTAGTGGAGGCAGGGTGGATGACGAGGCTTCGGACGTCACCGATGTTGGCAACGTGGCTAAAGAGCTCCACATTGTCGACGAATGCGCGTCCCGCATCCACGCCACCTTTGATTTCGAAAGACAGCACCGCTCCGACGCCGTGCGGGGCGTATCTGTTGGCAGCTTCCTTCCAGGGGCTTGAATCCAGCGCGGCATAGTTCACACTGGCAACCTGGTCGTGTGATTCAAGCCACTGGGCGACGGTCACAGCGTTCTCACAGTGGCGTTCCATCCGCAAGCTGAGCGTCTCGATTCCCTGAATCAGACCGAACGCGTTATCGGGAGAGACCGCTGCGCCGACATCGCGCAACAACTGAACGCGGGCCTTGATGATGTAAGCAATCGGGTCACCAAGAACGCCGGTGTAGCTGGCGCCGTGATACGAGGGGTCTGGTTCTGTGAGCCCTGGGAACTTGTCCACGTGTTGTGACCAGGGGAACCGTCCGCCATCGACAATGGCTCCAGCGATGACGGTGCCGTGACCGCCCAGGAACTTGGTAGCGGAGTGGACGACGATATCCGCTCCGTGCTCCAGTGGGCGAAGCAGGTAGGGGCTTGCAACCGTGTTGTCGACAATCAGCGGGAGCCCGTTCGAGTGAGCAACCCCAGAGACACCCTCGATGTCAAGGATGTTGATCCGAGGGTTGGCAATGGTTTCACCAAAGAAAGCTTTGGTGTTGGGCTGAACTGCCGCCTGCCACGCTTCGAGGTCGTCCTGGTCGTTCACGAAGGTGACATTAATCCCAAGCTTCGGCAACGTGTATTTGAACAGGTTGTAGGTTCCGCCATACACGGAAGACGAGCTCACAATGTGGTCACCGGAGTGCGCGATATTCAAAATCGCGTTGGTCGTCGCTGCCTGACCCGAAGCGAGTAAGAGGGCTGCGGTTCCGCCCTCGAGGGCGGCGATGCGCTTCTCGGCAACATCTTGTGTGGGGTTCATGATGCGGGTGTAGATGTTGCCAAACTCCGCAAGAGCGAAAAGATTGGCGGCGTGCTCGGCGCTATCAAACACATACGCGGTGGTGCGATAAATCGGTGTTGCCCGCGAATTGGTTGTGGGGTCAGCGGCAGCGCCCGCGTGGATCTGTTGGGTTTCAAACTTCCAGTCGTCAGCCATGGTCGTGTCTTTCGCAAAGGGGGGACGTTCCCGGATGGGTAACGTGAAAGAAAGGATATGTCGGAGTTACCCCGCCCCGCACGGGGCGAGGTAACCGGGAGTAACACAAGGAATTTAATTCAAAGATTTTTGCATCATGATGATGCCGAGCCAACGGTCAAATTTGTAGCCCACCTTCCCCATTCGGCCTGTTTCCTTAAAGCCAAAACGGGTGTGTAATGCGAGGGAGGCCTCTGCTCCCTGGTCAGCAATTACCGCAATCATTTCCTTGAGCCCTGCTTTTTCGCAGTGTTCAATGAGGTCACCCAGCAGTGTTCGGCCGAGCCCGCGACCGATCGCTGCTGGGCCCAAATAGAGAGAGCTCTCGACAGTTTTGCGAAAAGCAGATTTCTCTCGAAAGGGGAAAACATAGGCAAAACCTAGGAGGGTGCCCGTCGGGGAGAGCGCCAAGCGAAAGGGATAGCCCAGTTTCTGGAGGTGGAGAAAACGGGACTTGTAGGCAGCCAGCGTGGGAGCCTTTTCATCAAAAGTCACGACAGAATTGCGGACATAGTGCCGATACAGCGCCAAGACGGCGGGCATGTCCTGAAGTGTTGCCTCCCGGAGTGTGTAGGTGAACTCGGCGGGAAGAGGTGCGGGTGGCGCACCAGCGCGGGGACGTTTGCGTCGTGGTTGGTATTCGTGCTCGAGCATCAGTTCCCCTCTTTGAGAGTCCAATCTAGGGGAGCGAGCCCAGCTTTTTCCAGAATGTGATTCGTCCTCGAAAACGGCCGCGAGCCGAAAAAGCCTCTCCGGGCGGACAGGGGACTCGGGTGAGCGGAAGCGACGACGGGTAGGTCCCCGCAGTCAACTGCAAGTTTCTGCGCTTCGCGCCCCCACAAGATGACTACACAGGGGCGCCCAGACTGGGCGATGCTGCGCACCACAGCACTGGTGAAAGCGCCCCATCCCGCGTCCTGGTGGGCGCCCGTTGTCCCGCTCAGCGTGGTGAGGTGGCGGTTGAGTAACAGCACCCCTCTCGAGCACCACGCCGAAAGATCGCCATGTGGGGGCAGATTCAACCCGAGGTCGCTCTGCAGTTCCCAGCGAATGTTTTTCAGGCTTGCCGGCAGCGGCGACACATCTCGATTCACCGAGAACGCCAAGCCCGATGCCATGCCGGCACCGGGGTAGGGGTCCTGACCGATGATGATGACTCGGACCTGGTCTGGTTCGATCTCAAACGCCCGCATCACCAGGTGGGGCGGGGGTGCGATCGTTTCTCGAGGATAGTCAGAATCGAGCCGTGCGCCAATCAATGTCAGCTCCGCCAACGCTTCTGGGCCAAGCGTTCTTTTCCAGGCAACGGAGAGTTGGGAGAGCAGGAAAGATTCCATACTCTGGGTCACGGGCAAAAACTACTGCGTGGTCGAGCTGCGCATGGCCGCTACGAGAGCCACGCCTTGGTCATACGCGGGGCGACCTCCGGGTTGGAGGAGCGCCGAATACCATGCATCCTGAAACAGCTCGTTATGCAGAGCAGAGACCGTTTCGCTATCGCCCCAGATCCAGTAGGTCAAGCCTGTGCCGTCACTTGTTTGGCCCACGTTGAGTTTCTGTGTAACCAAATTTTCTATCACCTTAGGCCGAATTGCCGGGTCTATGGGTGCAGCGCTCAGCAGGATACTGAGGCCCGATTCTTCATCGTTGGGGAGCCCGAAAAGACAGGAGAGGCCGCCCGCAAGCTCCTCTGGGGTTTGGCCATCGGTATAAATGGGTTCGGTGCTGGGGCTTCCAGGACCCCTCACAAGTTCGATGCCATCAGCCGCAAGTTCTGCGACAAAAACCTCAGGGAGGAGGTTGACGCAGCTGGTAGGGGGAGAGAAGACGAGGGCCACTGGCGCTTCGGGTGCGGGCGGAGGCTCTTCGACGACGGAGGTGTCGGTTTCGAGGCTGAGTTCAGCGGCTTCGGCGCACCCTGCAACGGACATCAGCAACAGGGCTACTGCGGACCTCACAAGCGGGTTTTGCAACCGTGTAGCCATGAGGTCCTCCTTGCTCCAAAGTATAGGGGCGTGCGCTTAGAAAGCTTGCCTCGCATGCTGGAAAAGTCGCTGGAATCTAGGGCGCAACAACTCCCAGGTGCGAGGCGGCGTCGAGAGTCAGGATCCGGGCTGCTCCGAAGGTGTAGTTCGTGCTGATCCAGACCGCGCACGTCTCTTCAGCAAGCGTGGTGGGGCAAGGCGCGTCAACCACAAAATGCGACTCGGTTGCGATGAAGTCTGGCGATTCCCCTGAGGTTGCCTGAGCAATGTCCCAGAGTGTTCCGCCTCCAGTGCTGGAGCGCGTGGTGTCGAGGCCGCTGAGCAGGCCGGACACACTCTTTGCTGCTTTGCCACCCAGGATTGCAATGGAAGTGACGGACACGGTCTCGCTGGCTGGGAGATACCAGGTGCAAGAGATACGCACATCACCCCGCACCGCGCTCAGGATGGCGACCAATTCTGGATTAGTTGTCCCGAAACCCACTACTCCTTCGCTGGTGTCGCCCATATTGACTCGGAGCTCACCAAGCAGGGCTGCTGTTTGTGCGGGCGAGTAGAGAGACTCGCAGGGCGGGACGGTGAGCCCTTCGGGCGCCACCGTGACCTCTTCCAACTCTTGCGCCTCTTCAGCGCTGCTGCCTTCTGGCGCACTGGCCTCGGAGGAGACCTCTGGGGTAGGTGCCTGGTCGGTGGTAGCGCCAAGCCCGAGTGAATCAAGGATTGAGCAACCGCCGAGCCCCACCACGAGGCCACCCAGAAGAGTGAGGGATACAACTGCTCGAGCACGTAACGCCATCGGGTTTCCTTTTATGTCGCCTGTTGGTGCTCAACCGGGGTTCCCGTGAGCTGGGCTATCTCCCGCCAGTATGCCGTAATCAGCTTGCTATCCCAGGCAGCGGGGTGGGTGGGCCCATTGGGTGTCAACCCATCGAAATACGTTCCGTTGGGCACACCCAGCTCGGGAGTATCCACCGCGTGAACCAGGGATGATGCCCCGGCTTCGGGGGAAATCTGCATCCATCCCGAGAGGCTCAAAATCAACCGACCGCTGCGAGACTCTGCCCCAAAACCGCTGCGCACGTAACCGGGGTGCACCGGGTAACTTTCCAAGCCCGTGCGCTCTGCGAGCGAGCGCGCATAGAGAATGACCCCAAGTTTGGCGGAGGCGTAGGGCCACCACCCTGCCCCATATCGGCGCTTGGCGTACCCGACATCGTTGATGGCGATCCGCCCAAATCGGGAAACGAGCGATGAGGTGTGAATAACCCGACCGCGAGTCTGCATCAGTTTGGGGACAAGTCGCTCGGTCAAAACCACTGCACCCAACACGTTGCGCTGGAGCGTTAGCTCGTGGCCGTCCGCGCTGTCTTGTCGCTGAGCAACGATGCCGCCTGCGTTATTGACAATCGCATCAATGCGTTCGTATCGGGTGTCCAGGGTCTCGGCTAGTTCGCGAACATCATCGAGGCGATCAAAGTCGCAGACAAAAGGAACACCATCGACCATTCGGGCGACTTCTTCCGTTCGCGAGGTATTGCGCCCCACGACAGCAATTCGCCAACCCCTGCGAGCAAGCTCGCGGGCCACCTCAGCACCAATTCCACCACTGGCGCCGGTAATTACTGCGGTGCGAGCCATAAATCCTTACCCTTGTCCACGAATAGCCTGAAGAGCTCAGTTGCCCTCAAAAGTCGCCGGTTGTTTCGTCATGAAAGCCTGTAAACCCCGTTGCATATCGGCGGTTGCCATGAGCCGTCCGAGGCGATGGGCGAGCTCTCCGTGTTCCCGCTCACGCCCGCTGAGGGCTGCTCGAGCAGAGGCCAGGGTTTCTTGCACGGCAAGCGGCGCCTGCTGGGCAATGCGTTCAGCGATTTCTTGTGCTCGATCCATCGGGTCTTCGCCAACTACTTCGGTGACGATATTCATAGCTTGCGCCTGATGCGCACTAAATGATTCGGCGGTGAGAAGCCACCGCATTGCCTGTGACCAACCCGCGGCCATCGGCATCCGCGTGGTGGCGCCACCAAAAGGCAAAATTCCCCGAGCTACTTCTAGTTGGGCGAAAACCGTGTCTTGGTGGGCGATCACGACGTCAGCAGCCAGGGCGAGTTCCACCCCGAGGGTGAAACAGGTTCCCTTCACTGCCACAACCACGGGTTTTGACACCTGGTGGGTGGAGATTCCCCAGGGGTCAAGACCGCCATCAGGTATGGGCAGCCCGGCGCCCGATTGAAGTGCTGGGCCCACGTCGACGAGGTCAAGACCGGCTGTGAAGTGGTCGCCGTGAGCAAACACAACCCCCACTCGAAGATCAGGATTTTTCTCCAGCTCGCCATAGGCGAGCGCTAACTGGGACAGCATCTCGGTGTCGGCGGCATTGCGCTTCTCGGGACGGTTGAGTCCGATGAGAAGGAGGTTCCCCTGTTGGTCGAGTGTGACCTTGCGCCCGCTATGGTCTGCCATATATCGAGCCTATCCAGTCACTGGCGAAGGCGCACTCGGGTTGATTCGAGCTCGGCGCTGATGCCGGCGGGGAGCCTGGAGCCAAAGGTGGAAAGAAAGGTCGCGGCCTCTTCGAGTTCTCGCTCGTGTTCCTGCGGGTCCACGTGTAGTAGCACCTCCAGCTCTCCTGCGCTCAGGGCGAGTCCGTCGATATTGAGCGCTGTGGGGAGCCAGCCCAGGGGGCTGGCGGTCGCTGACACACGCCCTTCCAAGCGGTCCACCATCCATTCGAGGACGCGCGAGTTCTCGCCAAACCCTGGCCACACAAAGCGGCCTGCTTCGTCTTTTCTGAACCAGTTCACCTGAAAGATGCGAGGGAGTCGACCCGTTTTGCGCAAAGTGTTTCCCATTTCAAGCCAGTGACCCATGTAGTCACCCATGTTGTAGCCGCAAAATGGCAACATGGCAAAGGGATCTCGGCGGACTTTGCCGACCTCTCCTTCCGCAGCGGCAGTTTGCTCCGAGGCAATCGTGGCTCCGAGAAACACCCCGTGGTTCCAGTCTCTGGCCTCCAGAACGAGGGGAACGGTGCTGGAGCGCCGCCCCCCAAAAATGATGGCATCCACCACGACCCCTTCGGGGTCCATCCACTCTGGCGCCAGGGTGGAGCACTGTTCCAAGCCGACCGTGAAGCGAGAGTTCGGGTGGGCGGCGGGCTCGCCAAGCGCGGGGTTGAAGGGTTCACCCTTCCAGTTGGTGAGTCCTTCAGGAGCTTCGGGGGACTGGCCCTCCCACCACACATCACCCTCAGCAGTGGTTGCGACATTGGTGAATATTGCATTTCCCCAGAGCATGTTCATGGCAACAGGGTTGGTCCCGGGACCCGTTCCTGGCGCAACACCGAAAAAACCGGCTTCGGGATTAATGGCTCGGAGTCTGCCGTCCTTACCCGGCGCCAACCAGGCAATGTCGTCCCCAAGGGTTTCCACCTTCCAGCCGGGGAGGGAAGGCTGCATCATGGCAAAGTTTGTTTTCCCGCAAGCGCTGGGGAAGGCGGCGACCATGTTGTAGGACTTTTGTTCTGGGCTCGTCACCTTGACCAGAAGCATGTGCTCGGCAAGCCAGCCTTCCTCTTTGGCCAAAACAGAGGCGATGCGCAGGGCAAAAGCTTTTTTGGGAAGGAGCGCGTTGCCGCCGTAGGCCGATCCGTAGGACCAAATTTCCCTACCTTCCGGGAAGTGAGAGATGTATTTCGTGTCGTTACACGGCCACGCAACATCCACTTGGTGGGGAGCGAGCGGTGCGCCCACCGTGTGGATACATTTGACCCAGTTGGCGCCGGAGTCGATGCGCCCCCACACTTCCTCGGTCACCCGCACCATCATGTGCAGGTTGAGCGCGACATAGGCAGAATCGGTCACCTGAACACCCATTCGCGCTAGCGGTGAGCCGAGGGGCCCCAGGGAAAAGGGCACGACATACAGTGTTCGCCCCGCCATGCTTCCCCGGGCGAGCTCCCGCAGTTTTTCTCGCATCAGCTCCGGGTCTTCCCAGTTGTTGGTCGGGCCTGCATCTGCTTCCTCGCGGGAGCAGATGTAGGTGCGAGCTTCGACTCGCGCAACGTCGCTGGGTTCACTCCGTGCCACATAAGAATTGGGCCGAAGATCAGGGTTCAACGGGTGAAGTGTCCCCTGCTCCACCAGCACGCGAGTGAGGTGCGCTGCCTCTTCCGCTGATCCATCGCACCAGTGGATAGAGTCCGGTTCCATCAGCTCCACCAGAGCGTTTACCCAATCCTGGACGCCATCGCGAATGATGGGCGAGCCTGACAGGTTCGACAGAAGGGTTGGGTTCTCTTGTGTGATGGACATCATTGGCTCCTAGGGAAGGTATTTCTCCCACTCTTGTCAATAAGAGGGTTAACCTATGACCAATTTGACTGTCAAAAATCCACGTTTTTGTTGTATTGTCGAATTTATGGTGGAAATCATGGCTTTAGGCCAAAGAATGAGGCATGTTCGACAGGGTGCGGGACTCACGTTGGGAGAACTCAGCGGTCGGTTAGGGATAACCCCCAGCCACCTTTCTTTGCTCGAGACCGGCAAGCGAGAAGCCAAAGTGGGCGTGCTGACAGCGTTGTGCCAGGAACTCGGAGTCGAGATGGCACAGCTATTGGATGACTCTGCCCCGAGCGAGCGAGCTCAACTGGAGCGAGATTGGCGAGCCGCGCAACAGGGTCCGCTGTTTGCTTCCCTCGGGGTGCCGCCGCTCAAAATCACCAAATCTCTCAACGATGAGCAACTGAAGACCCTCTTGGCGCTGCACGCAGAGCTTGTTCGGCGGGAGAAACGCGCGCTGGCGACTCCTGAGGAAGCACGGCGAGCCCATACTGCGTTGCGTCGGGGGATGCGGGAGATTGACAACTACCGACCGGACCTAGAAACTCTCGCCTCTGAGCTTGTTGCCTCCATCGGTCACGACTCCATGGGAGCGCTGACCCACCGAGAAGTAGCGATGATGGCTCAACGATTCGGGCTAGAGATTGTGCACGTCGGTGATCTGCCGCGCAGCGCTCGCAGCGTGACCGACCTGGCGAATGGTCGAATCTATTTACCCCCCGCATCAATTCCCGGCGGTCACGGGTTGCGGTCCCTCGCCCTTCAGGCAATCGCCCATCAGGTGCTCCGACACCGTGTCCCTGAAACGTATGAAGAGTTTTTGCAACAGCGTCTGGACATTAACTACTTTGCCGCCGCTTGTCTGATGCCAGAGACCCAAGCAGTGGATTTTCTCACCCAGGCAAAGAAAGAAAAAAACCTTGCTGTGGAAGATTTCCGCGACGCCTTCGGCGTGACACACGAGGCAGCGGGGCTGCGATTGATGAATCTGGCGACGACCCATCTGGGTCTGCCCCTTCACTTCTTGCGCGTCGGCGATGACGGAGTCATTTACAAGGCCTATGAAAACGATGGCTTGGTGCTCCCAGTGGATGTTTTCGGATCGCCCGAGGGTCAAATTGTGTGTCGTCACTGGAGCGCTCGCGAAGCCTTTGCTCGCACAAATCGCACGACCGAGTATTACCAATTCACCGACACCCCGGAAGGAACTTTTTGGGAATCTACCCAAATAGGTACCTCCGCCACGGATGAATTTTCGATCACCGTTGGAGTCACGTTTGAAGATGCCAAATGGTTCCGGGGCCGCGATACCCAGGCCAGACAAGCTTCGAGGTGTCCTGATCGTGCTTGCTGTCGAAACGCGCCGGAGGACATGCGCTCAAAATGGGCCGGGAAGGCGTGGACGAGCGCCAGGCTTCACGCGCACGTGCTCTCACCGTTGCGCGGCGGCATGTTCCCAGGCGTGGACGATGTGGAACTCTTTGAATTCCTGCAAAACCACGAAAGTCCTGACCACATCACGCCCGAGGAGTGACACTCTCGCGGGAACAAATAAGGGGCCTTGCCTGAAAGGTGGTGAGGCGCCCGCGAGCAGGAAGCGCCCCCAGCAGGATTCGAACCTGCGGCCTTCTGCTCCGGAGGCAGACGCTCTATCCCCTGAGCTATGGGGGCCCAGGAACCCCCTTAGGTTACAACCTCGAGGGCTGGCAATACACCCGAGGGTAGGCTTAGCGCTTGTGAATCCTCAGGCGCTTGCAGATCTCATCGCTGAACTAGCGATTTCTCGACTGAAAGCGCTGGACAGTGCTGATGTCCCCGAATCTGTTGACGTTGCACTGGAGCGGCCCCGCAACAAAGACCATGGGGATTGGGCCACCTCGATTGCTTTGAAATTGGCCAAAGGCGCCGGGATGAACCCCCGGGATTTTGCCCAGGAACTAGCCCGCGACATCGATGGGTTGGAGGGTGTTGCCTCCACCGACGTGGCGGGACCAGGCTTCATCAACATCACTCTTGAAGCGGGCGCAGCGGGTGAGCTGGTATCGATTATTCTTGCCAGCGGCGAAAGCTACGGCTCCGGCAGTGCACTAGCTGGCGACACCATCAACGTTGAGTTTGTTTCCGCCAATCCCACCGGCCCACTCCATATTGGGCACACGAGGTGGGCGGCACTGGGGGATTCTTTGGTGCGGGTGTTGCGATACGCCGGCGCTTCCGTGACCAGCGAGTTCTATATCAATGACGCCGGTTTACAGATGGACACCTTTGGTGAATCTATCCTCGCCAGCATCCTGGGGGAAGAGCCGCCAGAGACGGGATACAAGGGTTTATATATCCAGGAGCTTGCAGCGAGGGTGCTTGCTTGCGAAGAAGGCATCGCGGAGCTCCCGCGAGACGAGGCGGTTTCCCGCGCCCGTGATACCGGGTATGACCTTCAGCTTTCTGACATCAAAAAATCCTTGGAGTCTTTCGGCGTCGAATTTGGTGTGTGGTTCTCGGAACGCACCCTCCACGAAAAAGGGGCAGATGGCGTAAGTCTGATTGACGGGTCCGTGGAGCGCCTGCGCGAAGGCGGTCACGTCTTTGATGAAGAGGGCGCAATCTGGGTGCGCACTACTGACTTTGGTGACGACAAGGACCGGGTAATCCGTCGTGCCAATGGCGTCTATACCTATTTCGCGGCGGATGCCGCGTATTACCTTTCCAAATCGGATCGTGGGTTCGCCAAAAAGATTTACCTTTTGGGCGCGGATCACCACGGTTATATTCATCGCCTGAAAGCCCTTGCGGGGGCTGCCGGAGATGACCCGGATACACATGTGGAAATTCTTATCGGGCAGCTGGTGAGCATCAACGGTGCCAAGCTTTCCAAACGCGCGGGCAACATTATCGAACTCGATGACCTAAGGGAATGGTTGGGCGTGGATGCGCTTCGCTATTCGCTTGCCCGATACCCCGCAGACTCACCGCTGAGCTTGGACCCAGAAATCCTGACCAAACGCAGCAACGACAACCCCGTTTTCTATGTTCAATACGCGCACGCCAGAACCCACCAGGTCGCGAGAAATGCCGAAGGCTCGGGAGTGACTACCGCCACCTTTGACCCTGCACTGCTGGGCGAACCCACCGAGGCGGCTTTGATTTCATCACTTGCGGACTTCCCCCGCATTGTTGTGCAAGCAGCGCAACTGCGGGAACCTCACAGGGTTGCCCGCTACCTCGAAGAAGTCGCTGCGGTGTATCACCGGTGGTATGACTCGGCCCGGGTCACCCCGCAGGGAGATAACCCAATCGAGCCGGTGCACCACACCAGGTTGTCCCTGAATAATGCCACCGGACAGGTGTTGCGAAACGGGTTGGGCCTCCTCGGCGTCAGTGCCCCCACAAGAATGTGAGCTCGGAGACATACTTCGCTATCCTGGGGGTGGCTTCAGGAACCAATCCAGGTTCGCTCGCCTCACACCCAACTCCCCACCCGTGAGGTTCGTGCGAGTCCATGTCTAACCCGCTTTCCCCGTCCTGGCTCAGTAAGCCAGACGATGCCAACGCCCTCCGCGAGGGTGTGTGGCCGGGGAGTGCCGTGCGCAACACCGAGGGTGAACTGGTCTTTGGCGGTGTCCCAGCTTCTGAGCTGATTAGCGCCTATGGATCACCGCTCTATGTTGTTGACCAGGAAGAGCTCGAATTACGAGCGAAACATTTTCATAACATCGTCACACGGGCGTGTGAGCGAAACGCGACCGTGGGTCACGTTTATTACGCCTCCAAAGCCCTCATCACGGGACATGTCGTGCAGTGGGTGAGCGGGCAGGGCTTGGGCTTTGACGTTGCCAGTGGCGGCGAAATGGCAATAGCGCTTGCCGGCGGAGCCCCAGCGAGCTCACTGGAATTCCAGGGGAACAATAAATCTGAGTCAGAAATCACTGCGGCGTTGGAAGCGGGGGTGGGATGCATCGTGATTGATGCGCCGATCGAGGCAGAGCGCATCGATAGCATCGCGGGTGCGCTGGGGATGGTCGCTCCCGTCATGGTGCGCGTCAACACCGGCGTCCACGCTGACACGCACGAATATCTCGCGACGGCGCGGGAAGACCAGAAGTTTGGCCTCTCTCCCGCAGAAACCGCGAAGCTCGTAGCGGTTATTCGTGGAAGTAAAAACCTGCACTTTGAGGGTCTCCACTCCCACATTGGGTCACAGATTTTCCAGGTCGAGGGATTCCTGGAAGCGGGAACCCGGCTGATTGCGCTCTATCGAGAGCTGTTGGAGGATGGCCCGGTAGCGACGATCAACCTGGGTGGCGGTTTTGGAATTGCCTATACCGAAGCCGATGACCCGATGGAGCTTGGAGCGATGATGGACCAGATTGTGGATCACGTTGCTTTCGAAGCTTCGAAATATGGCATCCCTTTGCCTGTCCTGGCTTTTGAGCCCGGGCGAGTAATCGCTGGTCCTGCAGGAGTCACGCTGTATTCCGTGGGTGTCACGAAGCCGGTCGTGGTTCACGATGACCAGGGGAGCGAAGCCACCCGGTTGTATGTGAGTGTCGATGGCGGAATGAGCGATAACGCGCGACCAGCGCTGTATCACGCCAGCTACAGTGCTCGGATTGCTTCTCGTGAATCTGAGGCGGAACCGGCCCTCGTGCGGGTGGTGGGCAAACACTGCGAAAGCGGTGACATCGTTGTTTCGGAGGAGTATCTCCCCGGAGATGTTGCCCCCGGTGATTTGCTGGCCGTCCCAACGACGGGGGCGTATTGCTATTCACTTTCGAGTAATTACAACGCTCTGGGACGGCCCCCCATGATTGGGGTTCGGGACGGGCGCCATTTCTTGATGGTCGCGGGGGAAAGCATTGATGACGTGTTGGCAAGGGATCAAGGATTCTCTGTGAAGGCTGGGAGCTAAAGAATGAAAGATAACTATCGTGACCTCCGCGTCGCCGTGCTAGGGGGAGGAACGGTGGGAGCCCAAGTGGCCCACCGACTTCTTGAGGGAGCGGCCGAACTAGGTTCGCGCTCTGGCGCAGGCCTTTCCCTCATCGGGGTTGCCGTTCGCGATCTCACTGCCGAGCGAAGCGCGCCCCTTCCCGCTGAATTACTGACCACCGATGCCCACTCGTTGATTCTCCAAGCCGACATTGTGGTGGAACTCATGGGGGGCATTGAACCGGCCCGCACCCTGATTCTGGAGGCGCTGGGTTCGGGAGCGGATGTTGTCACAGCGAACAAGGCTCTCCTTGCTGAGCACGGACCGGAGCTGTTTGATGCTGCAGCCCGGGTAGGCGCGCAGCTTTATTACGAGGCAGCGGTTGCCGCCGCGATTCCCATCATTCGCCCGCTTCGAGATTCCTTGGCAGGGGACCGTGTGACAAAAATCATGGGCATCGTGAACGGGACGACAAACTTTATTTTGGATCAAATGGACTCCAAAGGCTTGAGCTTTGACGCAGCCCTCGCCGAGGCCACCGCGCTGGGCTACGCCGAGGCGGATCCCACGGCCGATATCGAGGGGTTTGATGCCGCCCAAAAAGCGTGCATACTTTCCTCCCTCGCTTTTCATACGGCAGTCCCGCTCGAGGACGTATATCGCGAAGGCATCACGGCGGTGAGCGCGGAACAGATAGAGGCAGCAAAGAAATCCGGTCACGTCATCAAGCTGCTGGCAATTTGTGAACGACGCTTCGACGCTGCCACGGGCCGCGAAGGGGTCAGCACTAGGGTTCACCCCACCTTGATCCCCAGGTCTCATCCCCTTGCTGCCGCTCATGGCGCCAATAACGCGGTCTATGTGGAAGCGGAAGCAGCCGGCCCTCTCATGTTTTATGGGGCAGGTGCCGGTGGTGCGGAAACGGCATCCGCCGTCTTGGGAGATGTCGTCTCTGCCGCGAGGCGCCACGTTGCCGGGGGTCCTGGTGTCGGGGAGAGCACTCACGCAGACCTTCCCAGCATTCCCCTGGACCACGTCGCAAGCAGGCTGAATATTAGCTTGGTGGTGAAGGACCAGCCGGGTGTGTTGGCGGCCATCGCACAGGTATTTAGTGACCACGATGTGTCGGTAGAAACCTTGCATCAAAGTGCCAGTGGCGAAGGGGCGAGTGGGTCTGAGACCGCTACGCTGGTCATTCAGACTCACAGCGCACTCGAGGCTCGAGGACGGGAAACCGTTGACGCACTCGCTGCAAACCCTGTCGTTGTTGGAGTCACCAATGTTCTGAGAGTGGAGGGCTAATCGTGGCTAAGAAAGGGTTTTTTTCTCGCCAGCGGCCCAAAGGACCGCGACACAGCCGGGGTTCTCGGCAGTGGCGCGGAGTAATCCATGAGTACGCCGATCGGCTGGACGTCAGCAGGGCCACCCCGGTCGTCAGCCTCGGTGAGGGCGGGACACCGCTCATTGAAGCTCACAACCTTTCGGCCAGAACGGGCGTTCGCGTTCTGATTAAGTTTGAAGGAATGAACCCCACCGGTTCCTTTAAGGACCGCGGGATGACGATGGCAGTCACCAAGGCCAAGGAACACGGTGCGAAAGCCGTCATTTGTGCTTCCACCGGAAATACCTCCGCTTCGGCTGCTGCCTATGCCGCCCACGGTGGACTCACTAGTGCCGTGCTTGTGCCCGATGGCAAAATCTCGATGGGGAAGCTCTCTCAAGCCATCGCTCATAATGCTCACGTTCTGCAGGTCGCTGGTAATTTCGACGACTGTTTGGATATTGCAAGAGATTTAGCAGAGAACTATCCGATCCACTTGGTGAACTCGGTAAACAATGACCGGATCGAAGGACAAAAGACCGCGTCGTTTGAGGTTATTGACGTGTTGGGGAAAGCGCCAGACTTTCACTTCCTGCCGGTAGGGAATGCCGGAAACTACACCGCCTACCACCGGGGCTATAAGGAAGAAGCCAAACGGGGCGCCACCAACCAGATGCCACGAATGTTTGGATTCCAAGCCCTCGGTTCCGCGCCGTTTGTCACGGGGGAGCGGGTGAAAAACCCCGACACGATTGCCACAGCAATCCGGATTGGCAATCCTGCGTCCTGGGACCTCGCTCTTGCGGCCCGCGAAGATAGCAATGGTTACTTCGGAGCGATTGATGACCCGGGCATTCTTGCCGCCCACCGGTTACTGTCCCAAGAGGAGGGCATTTTTGTGGAGCCCTCCTCCGCCATCAGCGTTGCCGGTTTGATGGATCGCCTTGAAGCGGGAGCGATTCCCAAGGGCGCAACCGTGGTGCTGACTGTTACCGGGCACGGGCTGAAGGACCCGAGCTGGGCCCTGAAAGATTCTTTGGGTGCTGAGATTCAACCCACCAAAGTTCCGATTGACCCAGCCCATATCGCTGAAGTATTGGGATTGGGGGCCGCGAAATGAGTGCACCTATCGCTCTTGGACGGAGTGTGAGCGTTCGGGTACCGGCCACCACCGCGAATCTTGGCCCGGGTTTTGACACGCTCGGCATGGCCCTCACGATTGAGGACACCTTGCAGGCCACCGTTCGTGAAGGCTCGGGGGTCCATGTGAGCGTTCATGGCGTGGGAGAAGGCGAAGTTCCCACGGATGAAACCAACCTCATCGCCCGATCGATGGCTCACGCCTTTGCTTCAAAAAACATCGACATGCCGGGAATTGATCTGATTGCCACTAACGTCATTCCGCACGGGCGAGGCCTCGGTTCCTCCGGCGCAGCCATCGTCTCTGGTGTGATGGCTGCGAAGGGTTTGCTCGAAGGGATAGTGGAGTTCACCCCCGAAGAGCTGCTCGCCTTGGCAACAGACATGGAAGGCCACCCGGACAATATTGCGCCCTCCCTTTTTGGCGGGCTCACGATTGCCTGGATGAGAGATGACGGCCCCAAGCACAAGAAGCTCAGCGTGCATCGCGGAGTGTCCTTGGTGGTTGCCGTTCCCGAAGATGCCAGCATGTCGACCCAGTTGGCGAGAAGCTTGCAGCCAGAAACTGTCCCCCACCAAGATGCGATTTTCAACCTTTCTCGGTCTGCCTTGCTGATTGCGGCCCTGATTCAAAGCCCCGAGCTGTTGTTCGAGGCCACCGAGGATCGTCTGCACCAGGACTACCGAGCTAGCGCGATGAAGGACACCGATGCTTTGCTTCAAAGCCTGCGTAGCGCAGGGTTTGCTGCTGTGGTCTCAGGGGCAGGCCCCTCGGTGCTGATTTTGTGCTCCGACCCCGCCCAGCGACTTGAGGTACAAAAAGTAGTGGATGCTCATCAGGGAGGCGTATGGTCGAGCCATATGCTGACCGTCGATGAGCGGGGTGCTACAGTAGAAGAGCTTCCGGCGCTCGCGGACTGACCCCAGTTAGCGCTCCGGATTACCTCATCACCACACCGCCTCGTTTTTAAAAAGGCGTGAGGGTCACTCGTGACAGAGGAGCCGCAGGCTCCTTCAGCCCCCACTGTGGTGAGGAAGAGGTTGACAGCATTTCGATCGCCACATTCGTGGCAGACAATAAGGAGAGACCATGGAACAAGAGAGTTCTTCAACCCCCAGTACCAGTGATTCAAGTGAATCCACCCCCACTCGCAAGCGCGCCCCCCGCCGCGTGAGCTCGGCAACCACCGAGATCACCGCGCCGGCAGAAAAGGACAAACCTAGCGAGCCTAAGCCCGCCGAGGAGAGTGAGCGCCCCAAGCGTCGCCGCTCCAGCGCTCCCGCGAAAACCGAAGCCGCAGAGGCCACCGGGTCCGAGGGTTCCGACAGCAACGACTCCAGTGATGACGGCGCCGAGGCAGGCGGAGCACGCAGCCGGAACAGCGGCAACTCCCGCGGTCGCGGTCGCGACCGTCGTCGTGGACGCGGCAGTTTCGGCGAAGAGGGTGAACCCGAAGTCTCCGATGATGACGTGTTGATTCCCATCGGGGGCATTCTGGATGTTCTCGATAACTACGCTTTCGTTCGCACCCAGGGTTACTTGCCTGGACCCACCGACGTTTATGTGTCTTTGGGACAGGTCAAGAAATATAACCTGCGCAAGGGCGACGCCGTGATCGGCGCCATTCGTCAGCCCCGTGACGGTGAACACCAGGGTCGGCAGAAATACAACGCTCTGGTGAGCGTGGACACTGTCAATGGACAAAGCGTTGACGAAGCCGGTGCGCGCTCAGAGTTCTCTGCTCTTCGTGCGGTGTATCCCACGGAGCAGTTGCGGATGGAAACCTCTGCCGATGTCCTCGGCACCCGGATGGTGGACCTCTTTGCCCCTGTGGCAAAGGGTCAACGTGCTGTCATCGTGGGAGCAACGAAGACGGGAAAGTCTGACCTGGTTCAGGCAATGGCTCAGGCCGTTGCCCAGAACGCGCCGGATGCTCACCTCATGGTCGTCCTTATCGATGAGCAGCCAGAGACAATCTCTGACGTTCAGCGCGATGCGAAGGGCGAAGTAATTGCCTCCAGCTTTGACCGCTCGGTGGATGATCACACCACCATCGCCGAACTTGCCATTGAGCGAGCTAAGCGATTGGTGGAATTGGGACACGACGTTGTTGTGGTGATGGATTCTTTGACCCGCCTCGCTCGCGCCTACCAGTTGGGATTGGGTGGCGGTTCGCGCACCGGAGCGATGGACACCGCGTGGGTGTATCCGACCAAGAAATTGTTTGGTGCTGCGCGCAACATTGAAGGTGGCGGTTCGCTCACGATGCTTGCGACGCTGGTGACAGAAACTGGTCTTGCCATGGATGACGTCGTTGCAAGCGAAATTTCTGCTGCCGCGACCATGGAGTTGACCCTGGACGCCCATGCCGCTGGGGCGCGGGTTTTCCCAGCGATGAATATCGCTCGCTCCGGCACCAGAAAAGAAGAAGCCATCCTCGGCAAAGACGAGGTCGCTGCGCTCGCCGTGATCCGTCAGAAATTGGCGGGCCATTCCGCGCTCGAGGGGTTGCAGGCCGTGGTGAAAACACTGTCTTCGAGCTCTTCGAACGTCGAGGCACTGGTTTCCTTGCAGAAGAACCTCGGTAGCTAGGGCACCATGTTTGATTCTGTTGACGCGTTGATAGCGGAGCACGCTGAGCTTCAAGTGAAGCTGGGCGATCCCGCTGTCCACGCCGATGCAGGGTTATCCAAAAAGCTGAACCGGCGCTTCGCCCAGCTCTCCAAGATCATCGCAGCCCATGACCGCATGGTTGCACTGACCGATGACCTGGCTGCGGCTCAAGAGATGGCCAGTGAAGATGAGTCGATGGCTGCCGAAGTGCCTGTTTTGGAAGCTGGTCTTGCAGAGGCCACCGAATCTCTTCGGTCCTTGTTGATTCCTCGGGACCCCGATGACGGGCGCGATGTCATCATGGAAATTAAGGGCGGGGAAGGTGGCGAAGAAAGCGCTTTGTTTGCTGCTGACTTGTTGCGGATGTATCTGCACTATGCGGAGTCTCGTGGCTGGAAAACAGAAGTGCTCGATAAGACCGAAAGCGACATGGGTGGTTTCAAAAACGTCCAGGTTGCCATCAAGAGCAATGCCAGCGACCCTGCAGAAGGCGTATGGGCGAGCATGAAATATGAAGGTGGCGTCCACCGCGTGCAACGCGTTCCCGTCACCGAGTCACAGGGCAGAATCCACACCTCAACCACAGGGGTGCTCGTTTTTCCCGAGGTCGATGAACCCGAAGAGTTGGATATCAGTACAAACGATCTCAAGATTGACGTTTTCCGGTCCTCTGGCCCCGGCGGTCAGTCGGTTAACACCACTGACTCCGCCGTGCGGATCACCCACCTCCCCACGGGCATTGTCGTCTCGATGCAAAACGAGAAGAGCCAGATTCAAAACCGTGAGGCGGGAATGCGGGTGCTGCGCGCACGAATCCTGGCGCGACAGCAGGAAGAACTCGCCGCTGTCCAGTCCGATGCCAGGAAGAGCCAGATTCGTGGGATGGACCGATCCGAGAGAATTCGCACGTATAACTTCCCCGAGAACCGGATCGCTGATCACCGCACCGGGTATAAGTCTTACAACCTCGATCAGGTGATCAATGGGGCACTAGAGCCCGTGATTCGGTCCTGCATTGAGGCCGATGAAGCGGAGCGTCTCGCTGCCTTGAATCCCGAGTAATGCAACTTCTGGCAGCCCTCAAAGACGCCACGGAGCGCTTAACGCGCTCTGGAGTTGCCTCTCCCCAGGTTGATGCCGAACTTCTCCTCGCTCACGTGACGGGTGTGTCTAGGGGTGAAGTGCTGGCATGGGTGCACACGGACAGAAGCCTCACCGCTGACCAGGTAGTGGACTGGGACAGGCTCCTGGCAAGACGGGAGAAAAGAGAGCCTCTCCAACACCTGACGGGCACGGCGGCCTTCATGTCTTTTGAAGTGAGTGTGGGGCCCGGTGTCTTTGTTCCCCGCCCCGAGACCCAAGCTCTTGTGGAAGCGGCAATCGACCAAGCGCTTGCGATGGGAGTGGGGGAGGAGGGTTTGAGAATTCTTGATCTCTGCTCCGGTTCCGGTGTGGTTGCCATTTCGCTGGCCCGGGCCATCCCTCACGCCAACGTGAGTGCTGTGGAAGCATCGCCTGAAGCCCTGGCATACCTCGAGAAGAACGTCGAGAACCTAGCCCCCAATATTCGCGTGGTGGCCTTGAGCGTTGCCGAGTGTGCCGAGGAATTTGGTGGTTCAGCCTTTGACATGATTCTTGCCAACCCGCCCTATGTCCCGGTCTCTGAAGTGCCCAATGATCCCGAGGTCGCCACCTACGACCCGGCGATGGCGCTGTTCGGGGGAGCAGATGGTCTCGATGTTGTCCATCACATTCAAGCTCTGGCGAATTCCCACCTCAGACCTGGTGGCTATCTTGCGATCGAGCATTCAAATCTTCAAGGCGACGCCGTCCGCGCAATTATGAACTCAGCCGGCATGAGAAGTGTTTCCACCGAGAAAGACTTTGCGGAGCGAGAACGGTTCACCCACGGTTTTCGTCCCTAAGGCTGAGCTTCCAAGAATGCCGTGATGGCAGAGATCACCGTTTTCCCGTTGTCATGAGGCGAAAACCACTGAGTGGTGATTCCTACCTCATTGGCCCCCCGTAAGTTTTCCGGGGTGTCATCGACAAAGAAAGTGTCTGAGGCGAGCGCGCCATATCGATCAAGCACCCTTTGATACACCAGGGGGTCCGGCTTTCTGGCTCCGTAGTGGGCGGTGGCAAAGAGGTGGTTGCCAAAGACGGGAGCAAGGTGGGGGGCAACCTCTGCGAGGTGCTCTCCAATGAGCATGCCGTTATTCGTGAGAAGAGTCACTTGACCGTGCTGGGTGGCGAATTCGACCGCGCTGAGAACCTCTGGCTTAAACACCATCGCTTCCTTGCGCATCGAAACCCAGTCTTCTCGGGTAATGCTGGAGCCGAAGGATTCGTTGACCCGGCGCAAGTATTCGTCGCCGGTATCGGGGTCCCCAGCTTCTGCTTTCCACTCCCCCTCGTCGTGCCACCAGCGACGGCGAAGATCCTGGTAATCGAGCCCCGTGATGTCGGTGAGTGCGTCCATCCTGTGGCGGGTGTGATAGTCGTAGAGGACGTTATCCATGTCAAAGATGAAAAGCATGATGACCCCAGACTAGGCCCGGGACCGGCGCGCTGAGGCAACGTACACTGGGCCTATGCAAGCCCAACGGTTCGATGCTTCTGAGCCTGGCTCTCGCCTCGCGGGAATGACAGCCGCCCTCGAAGCCCTCGCTGGCGGGGAAAGCATTGTCTTGCCCACCGACACGGTCTATGGAATTGGGTGTGACCCTTTTAGGGCCTCTGCGGTGGAGGCTCTGTTGGCGCTGAAAGGTCGCTCGCGCGCCATGCCGCCACCGGTGTTGATCCCCGACCTCGAGCGGGCCACCGCGCTGGTGACTTCCATTCCCGAAGCACTTGCTCCTGCATTGGAGCGGTTCTGGCCGGGTGCATTGACGGTTATTTTCAAGGCATCCCCGGAAGTGAGCTGGGATTTAGGCGATACTGGGGGGACAGTCGCCTTGCGGATGCCAGCCCATGATGTTGCTCTCGAGTTGTTGCGTCTGGTGGGACCGCTGGCGGTTTCCAGCGCCAACCTCACGGGTCAGCTTCCAGCCCAGAGTGTGGATGAAGCGATTGCGCAGCTGGGTGAGGGTGTGGGGGTTTATCTCGACGCTGGTGCGGTCGGCCACAGCTTTTCCGATTCCCCAGGAAGCTCCGGCTCCACGATTATTGATGCGAGCTCTGTCGATGCGGGCGGCGCATGGCGAGTGGTGAGGCGCGGCGTTGTGCCCATTGAGGCTTTGGTTTCCGTCCTTCCGGGGGAGTGGGAGGGCTAATGGGTTACTTTTTGATTGCGGGAGTGGCAGCAGCCACCGCATTGGGTGTTGCCTACGTTCTCCTGCGCTTGGCCAAGCGTTACGAATGGCACCCTGAAATTCGCCCGCGGGATGTCCACCAAACTCCGACCCCTCGACTGGGGGGAATCGCGGTTTTCGCCGGGATGTTAGTGGGAGTGCTGGTAGCTAGTCAGCTCGGCTACTTCGACGATGTCTTCCTTTCGCCCCGCGCCATCATCGCCGTCTTTATTGCCGCAGCTATCGTCTTGGCGCTGGGGGTCGTGGATGACATTTTTGATTTGGACTGGCTGACGAAGCTCTCTGGTCAGTTTCTTGCCGCGGGGGTTGTCGCGTGGCAGGGCGTCCAAATTGTGTCCCTCCCTATCGGTGGACTCACACTTTTTTCTCCCACTTTGTCTCTGCTCTTGACGGTTCTGGCGATCGTGGTCGTGATGAACGCCGTCAACTTTATTGATGGGCTCGATGGGTTGGTCGTGGGAGTCGCTCTCATTTCCAACGGGGTCTTCTTCCTCTATTCCTTTGTGCTGTCACTGGGCGACCAGGGTGCACCCTATTTTGGTTTGGCGACGATCATCACCGTTCTGCTGGCGGGTTCGCTGTTGGGCTTCTTGCCGCTGAACTGGAATCCGGCAAAGCTGTTCTTGGGAGATTCTGGTGCACTCCTCGTGGGGTTAATGATGTCGGTGAGTGCGATTTCGGTCACCGGGCAAATTGATCCCGGCGCCCTCAATCCCACCCAGTTGCTTCCTGCTTTCTTGCCGGTGATTTTGCCTTTGGCGGTTCTGATTGTTCCTCTCCTCGATTTTTCCCTTGCCGTGTTGCGCAGACTTCGCCGGGGGATGTCGCCTTTTGATGCAGACCGTGCTCATCTCCATCACCGACTGCTCGATATGGGACACACCCATCGACAGGCGGTATTGATTTTGTATTCGTGGACCGCCGTGTTGGCTATTGGAACTCTCATGTTTCTTTTCGTACCCTGGTACTGGGCGCTCACCATCATCGGCGTGGGGCTCATTGGTTCCACCGTGGTGACACTCTCACCCGATAACCGATCAGAAGACGATCCGCTACTGATTGACCAGGAGACCGCATGAGTGTGAACCGCGTTGTTCGAACCGCTTTTCTCTCCGGCCTAGTGATGACCTCGCTGGTTGCCTTCGTGGCAGCAATTTGGGGCGCGCTTGTGTCTGACCTCCCAGGGGTGTGGGGCGCTCTGGTGGGCGCGTCTATTGCACTGGGCCTTTTGGGTTTGACCCCTTTGAGCATCCTCTGGGGATTTCGACTGGGGAAGGGTGATGTTCTCTCCCCGGGTTTCTTTGCCTCGGTGTTAGGGACGTGGCTCATTAAGTTTGTGGTGTTCCTCGCCGCGGTTTTTTGGCTCGGCGACCAGGGGTGGCTCGATAGAACGGTTCTGTTCTTGACCATCGTTGCCGCCCTTCTCGTGGGCTTGGTGACCGACCTCGTTGTGGTGGCTCGCTCGCGTATGCCCTACGTATCTGACGTGAGCTTGCCGGGGGACCCGCCCAGGGAGTGACCCGGGCCCGAAAGCCCCCCAGCCGTGAGCGGCTAGCATGAAAGTGTGACTTTCGGCCTCTCGATGGAAAAGCTCCTGCTCATCGGTGTCATCGCGCTGTTTTTAATCGGCCCTGACCGACTGCCGGGCTATTCGGCACAGTTTGGTCGTCTGATCCGGCGCTTGCGCGACATGGCCTCTGGGGCAAAAGATCGTATGCGCGATGAACTGGGGCCGGACTATGACGATATGGACTGGAAGAAGCTCGATCCTCGGCAATATGACCCGCGGCGCATCATTCGAGAGGCTCTGGATGAAAGCCCGGCACCTACTACCAGCCAGGTGGCGTCACCCGTCGTGATGGAGTCGGCGTATCTCAAGCGCAAGCGACTGCAGCAGGGAACTGCCGCGCCTTTCGACCCCGACGCTACGTAGAGAAACCCCACGTACCCTCCGGACTAGTGTCCTGTGAGCGGGGCAATCAGGCGGGAGACCAGAGAGGTCTTCCCCGTTGTGCTCTCAATCTTGTCGGCTAGCCCCACGCCGAGAATGGCCGCCGTTGACCCGAGGTATCGCAGCGGTTCAGGCTCCCACAGAGGGGACTGATGTCCAACAAAAGGCAGGGCAGTCCGAGACGTCGGATTTCCCATGATGGCATCGGCAAGAGTGAGCCCGGAGAGGTGAGACAAGGCGACGCCATCACCGACATAGCCTCCCGCTGCACCCAGCCCTGTTGCCTGGTCGAAGGTGACCGATGAATGCCAGTCGCGAGGAACACCTAGCACCCCGCCCCAGGTGTGAGAGATTCCCACACGACCAAGCTGCGGAAACATGTCTTTCAGCGTTGACTCCAATGCGCGAAAAACCTTCGGGTCCCTGTCATAGCGGGGATCGATGCGGCTGCCCCAGTGATAGGGAGCACCCCGTCCTCCAAACGCAATTCGATTATCTGCTGTCCGCTGGCCATAGATGACGAGGGAGCGAAAATCTGCGAATGTCATGCCGTGCTCCAGCCCCAGAGCATCGAACACCTTGTCGGGCAGTGGCTCCGTCGCAATCATCAGAGAGTACAGGGGGAGAGAAGCCCTCTGTGTCGAGGGCAGTTGACTGCGATACCCCTCCAGGGCATCGATGATGACCTCCCCGGTCACCTCCCCGGAGGATGTCGTAACTACCCCGGCTCGATAGTCAAGCACTGTCGTTTGTTCTGCGATTCGAACCCCGCCCTCGCTCGCAGCGGAAGCTAAACCGCGGACCAGTTTGGCAGGGTGGATCCGTGCGCAGGACGGGTCGAATACGGCGCCTTGAGAACGTGAGGCCGCCAGAGTGTCGGGGGCTTCCCGCCACTGAAGAGCATCGACTCCCAACTGCTGGGCTTCCTCAAGTGCTGAAGTTGCGCGTACCCGGTGGATCTCATTTCTCACAAGGGTTGTCGTTCCGCCCTTCACGAAGTCACACTCAATCCCAAGTGATGATGCCCAGGTCCCCACGGAGACCACACTCTCCACCATCGCTTGACGCAGCGCGGTAGCGGCGGGCGCACCGTAGGTGTTGATGAGTGCCGTGGTGCTGGTGGGGTAGAGAGAGGACACCCACCCGCCGTTGCGGCCCGAAGCGCCAAACCCAGCGATCTCTTTTTCGAGAATCAAGATGCTGCGGGAAGGGTCTTGGGCGAGAAGGCCTAATGCCGTCCACAGCCCGGTGTAACCCGCCCCCATGATGATGACATCCCACCGTCGAGCACGCTCGGCGGCATCCAGGGGCGGTCGCGGCGTCAGCTCACCAGCGCCGCCATGCCACAGCGACAGCCCGGAGTAGTCCTTCACGAAACTAGATCAGTGCGGATGCGCGAGTAAGAACGTCCCGGAGGATCGCCTCAATCTCGTCAAATTCTGCTGGTCCAATGGTCAGGGGTGGGGAGAGCTGAATGACAGGGTCTCCTCGGTCATCTGCTCGGCAATACAAGCCGGCCTGAAATAACGCCTTGGAGAGAAAGCCCCGCAACAATACTTCGGATTCCTCCTCGGAGAACGTTTCTTTCGTTTCTTTGTTCTTCACCAGTTCGATTCCGAAAAAGTATCCGGCCCCTCGCACATCGCCCACAATGGGGATATCGAGCAGTTTTTCTAGCGCGGCACGGAATTTGGGCGAGTTCTTGCGAACATGCTCATTGATTCCTTCTTCTTCGAAAATCTTCAGATTTTCGAGAGCCACAGCAGCGGACACGGGGTGCCCCCCAAAGGTGTAGCCGTGATAAAAGGTGGTGTCTCCCTTACTAAAGGGTTCATAGAGGCGATCGCTGGCGATCATGGCACCGATGGGGGAATATCCACTGGACATTCCTTTGGCGCACGTGATGATGTCGGGGACATAGTCAAACGCGTTGCACGCAAACATTTCACCAATGCGGCCGAAGGCACAGATGACCTCATCGCTGACGAGCAGGACGTTGTGCTTGTCACAGATTTCTCGCACCCGCTGGAAGTAGCCCGGTGGGGGAGGGAAACATCCGCCGGAATTTTGCACCGGCTCAAGAAATACGGCGGCCACCGTCTCTGGGCCTTCGAACTCGATCATTTCTTCGATGCGATTAGCGGCCCACAGGCCGAATTCTTCTTCGGTGCCCCCGGGGAAACCCATTTCCTCGGCCCGGTAGTAATTGGTGTTGGGCACCCGGAAACCGCCCGGGGTGAGCGGTTCATACATCGCTTTCATGCTGGGGATACCGGTAATCGCAAGCGCCCCCTGAGGTGTGCCGTGATAGGCGACGTAGCGGGATATCACTTTGTGTTTCATGGGCATGCCTGTGAGCTTGAAATAGTGCTTCGCCAGCTTGAAGGCACTTTCCACGGCTTCGCCGCCCCCGGTGGTGAAGAACACCTTGTTGAGGTCACCCGGTGCGTAACTGGCAAGTTTTGCAGCGAGCTCGATAGCGGAGGGGTGGGCGTATGACCAGAGGGGGAAAAAGGCAAGCTCCTCTGCCTGGCGAGCGGCGGCTTCAGCGAGCCGAGCGCGTCCATGCCCGGCGTTCACGACAAAGAGCCCCGAAAGGCCATCGATGTAACGTTTGCCTTGGTCATCCCAAATGTGGTGACCATTTCCCTTGACAATGACGGGAACTTCTCCTCCGTCAGCCAAAGGACCTTGGCGGGTGAAGTGCATCCAGAGGTGGTCTCTAGCTTTGTCTTGCAGCCCGTTGGTTTTCTTCGATTTGCTCGAGTTTTTTGAGCCACTGGCTCTTATTTTTCCCTGCAGTTTTTCGAGAATCGTCATCGTGCTCCCCAATCGTAATGTTCCTTTTCGAGTGATAGGTAGGTAAAGGTTTCGGTGTCGATGACTCCCTCGACGCCCCGTATCGAGCCGTGAAGAACCTCTTGTAATTCATGGTCATCAAGACACACAATTTCGGCCAATATGTCAAAGCGTCCCGTCGTGATGACGAGGTAATCGACCTGCTCGATGGCGGCCAGCGCATGGGCTACCCGTCGCGCATCGCCGTGAACTCGGATTCCGATCATGGCTTGACGATGGAAGCCCAGTTGGGAGGGATCGGTGACCGCAACGATTTGCATGGTTCCGGATTCAGTGAGTTTCGACACGCGCTGTCGGACAGCCGCTTCACTCAATCCCACCTGCTTGCCAATTTCTGCGTAGGACATTCTGCCATCGCGTTGGAGCAGGCGAATGATGTCCTTTGCCGGGCCGTCTAGGCTTGGCGCTCGTGTCGATGCTGATTCAGCCACAGTGTGATTTTCGCACTAAAAACTAAATTTCGCAACTAAAAACATCGAAATTATAATTATTTGCAACGAAATCCTTACGTATTGCCGATTAGACCAACGCATCCACCTCGGCTAGGGTAGGCGCATGGAAACTCGGAAATTGAGCAACTTCATCAATGGAAAATCTGTCCCTTCTCAGGGGGACGCGACGCTGGAGCTTGTTGACCCAGCCACCGAACAGGTCTATGCCCTTTCGCCCATCTCCACCGCGGCCGATGTCGATGCGGCCTATCAGGCTGCCGACGCGGCTTTTGAAGGGTGGAAAGAGACAACGCCGGGCGAGCGTCAACTCGCTCTGTTCCGCATCGCTGATGAAATGGAGAAGCGGGCGGAAGAATTCGCTGACCTCGAGTCACAGGACACCGGGAAGCCGCGGGGCTCGCTGGTGGATGACGAAATCATGCTCAGTGTTGACCAAATTCGTTTTTTTGCTGGTGCAGCGAGAAATCTTGAGGGTCGTAGTGCCGGCGAGTACATGAAGGACCACACTTCTATGATTCGCCGCGAACCCATCGGTGTTATCGGGCAGGTCACCCCGTGGAACTACCCCCTCAATATGGCGGTGTGGAAATTTGCCCCCGCAGTGGCCGCAGGAAACACCACCGTGCTGAAGCCCTCGGACACCACCCCGCAGAGCACCCTTCTGTTGGCGGAGATCTGTGCACTTCACTTGCCGCCAGGAGTGGTCAACGTCATTACTGGAGATCGCACAACGGGTGCCGCAATGATTGATCACCCCACTCCCCAGATGGTGTCGATTACTGGTTCGGTGCGAGCAGGAATGGAGGTTGCGAAAGCAGCGTCTCAGGACCTCAAGCGAGTCCACCTTGAGCTGGGTGGCAAAGCCCCGGTGTTGGTGTTTGAGGACGCTGACATCGACAGCGCGGTGGAAGGCATCGGCATCGCCGGGTATTTCAACGCCGGTCAAGATTGCACCGCTGCCACCCGGGTATTGGTTCACGAAAGCATCCATGATCAATTTGTCTCGACCCTCACCCGCTGGATTTCCGAGAATGTTCAGACGGGATTGCCAGGGGACAAGGACACGTTCTATGGGCCACTCAATAACTCGTCCCAAATGGAGCGGGTCATGAAAGCGCTGACGGGCTTGCCCAAAAACGCGCGGATCGAAACAGGAGGGCAGCGGAAAGGTTCCGTGGGCTATTTCATTGAGCCAACGGTGGTCACCGGGCTTCGGCAAACCGATGACGCGATTCAGAACGAGATTTTTGGACCGGTGATTACGGTTCAAACTTTTTCCGAAGAAAAAGAGGCCCTCCAGATGGCCAACGATGTTTTGTATGGATTGGCCTCAAGCGTGTGGACGACCAATCACGCCCGCGCCATGAGGTGCGCGAAAGTCTTGGACTTTGGCGCGGTATGGATCAACTGCCACATTCCCCTCGTTGCGGAAATGCCCCACGGTGGTTTCAAGCACTCGGGATATGGCAAGGACCTCTCGCAGTACGGGTTTGAGGACTATACCCGAATCAAACACGTGATGTCATATATCGGCGACTAGAGAAGGGAGTAGCAGACAACAGTAATCGCGCACTTGCGTGCACGAAGAGCTAACAAGTAGGTCTATCATCTAAATAATGTGTGTGAAAACACCCTGAGGAAGAATAGAGGAGTTCAATGATGAATCGTCCCTTGCCCCAAGACCCCATGATCCGAAATCTCGTCTCTATGGCGAGAAAGTCCCAACTATCCAGGCGTACCTTTCTCTCTGGCGCCGGCGGTAGTGCGGTAGCACTGGGCCTCGCGGCGTGCGCTGCCGATGCTGAAATCGCGGCCGCCGAAGATATCTCGGCGACAGACAAGACACTGAATTGGTCCAACTGGCCCTTCTACATCGATGAAGACGACGATGGGAATTACCCCACCCTTTCTCGATTCGAAGCAGAAACTGGCATCGCTGTCAATTACATGGTCGACTACGACGACAACAACACCTACTATGCGAAGGTTCGCGACCAGCTTCAGCTCGGGCAGGACATGGGTGCCGATATTGTGGTCCCGACCGAGTGGATGGCCGCTCGCTGGGGGCAATTGGGTTTTGTTCAAGAGCTGAATGAAGCCAATATTCCCAATAAGGCCAATGTTGTGTCCTCGCTGGCAAACCCGAGCTGGGATCCAGGTCGCAAGAAGAGCCTGCCGTGGCAGGGCGGATTTGCAGGTCTGGTCTACAACGTGGACAAGGTCGGAGAAATTCGCACCGTGGAGGATCTCTGGGCTCCCGAGCTCAAAGGCCGAGTTGTGGTGTTGTCGGAGATGCGCGACACCGTCGGCCTTCTCATGCTTGCCAACGGCGTGGATATCAGCACCGAATGGGGCGCAGACGAGTTCAACAATGCCTTGGACACCTTGCGTGCCCAGGTCGAAGCGGGACAAATCCGAAACCTTCGGGGTAATTCCTACACCGAAGACCTGGTCAATGAGGATGCTCTGGCTGCCATTGGATGGTCGGGAGATATCACTTTGATTAACTTCGAAAATGGCTACGACGATGGTGAGAAGTGGAAGTTTGTCATTCCCGAGTCCGGCGCAACAATTTGGAACGACACCATGGTTGTGCCTATTGGGTCACCACGCAAAGCAAATGCAGAAGCGTTGATGAACTATTACTACCAGCCAGAAGTTGCTGCTGAGGTTGCCGCTTGGGTGAACTATGTGACTCCGGTCCAGGGTGCCTACGAAGCAGCTTTGGAGATTGATCCCGAACTGGCTGAGAACAAGATGATCTTCCCCGATGAGGCAACTATGTCTCAGGTGAGGGCCTTCCGTACTCTCACGTCGGCGGAGGACAGCGAGTTCTCGGCCGCCTTCCAAGCGATTGCTCTCGGCGCCTAGGCCACGGGCTCCCGGTGGGATCAGAATCCTCTGCAAAGCAGTTTGCGGAAGCTGGCGCCGACCTTTCGTTGGTCGGCGTCAGCAAACGCTTCCCTGGTTTTACGGCAATTGACGATCTCACTCTTAAAGTTCCAGCCGGGTCTTTCTTTGCCCTGCTGGGGCCGAGTGGTTGTGGAAAAACGACCACGCTTCGCCTGGTAGCAGGCCTGGAGGAACCTACCGAAGGCAAAATCCTGATTGGCGAAAAGGATGTAACCGATACCAAGGCCTATCAACGCCCGGTGAACACTGTGTTTCAGTCCTATGCGCTCTTCCCGCACATGACAATTTTTGAAAATGTGCTTTTTGGACTGAAGAGGCGAAAGATTCGTGACGCCGACAAGCTTGCCACTGATGCGCTCGCTCTCGTAGAGCTGGCACACGTTGCCCATCGCAAGCCAGCACAACTTTCCGGTGGTCAACAACAACGCGTCGCATTGGCTCGAGCCGTTGTTAATCGCCCAGCGCTTCTTCTTCTTGATGAACCGCTGGGTGCTCTGGACCTCAAACTTCGTCGCCAGATGCAGCTGGAACTCAAGGACATCCAATCCGAGGTCGGCTTGACCTTTCTCCACGTGACCCATGACCAGGAGGAAGCCATGACCATGGCGGACACGGTCGCCGTGATGAATGAGGGCCGTATCGAGCAGATGGGTGCCCCGGAAGAGCTGTATGAATCGCCCAAGACAGTGTTTGTCGCCACGTTCCTCGGTCAGTCAAACCTTTTTGTCGGAACGGTATCCGGGTCCGGTTCCGAAGTGATTACGGTTTCTGCCTCCGGGAACGAACTTCGGGTTCCTGTGGAGCGCGCCGTGGCGCACCGAGGCGAGGTAACGGTAGGTATTCGGCCGGAAAAGGTTTCTCTTCATGTGACCAAGCCCACCCTCACTGCTTCTCAAACGATGATTGGTCCAGGACATGTCACCGACGCTTCGTTCAGCGGCGTGAGCACCCAGTACTTGGTGGAGGTGCCAGGGCTGGGCGAGATTACGGTTTTTGCTCAGAACATGTCGCGGGGAGACCATGCCCGACTGGGCGACGAGGTCTATCTCTCCTGGGACATCGAGCACGCTTTTGGACTAGCGGATGCCCCCCCACCGAGTGCCAGATTTGTGTCGGACACGGATACCGCTTCGGTGGCCGTGCAGGAAAGAGAAAAATTAGAAGCTGAACTCGGGGAGTTCTAATGGCGTTCGGGGCGTTTCAAAGTTCGGCACCCCCGGGCGCACCGGTCGCCTCTGCGCAGGTCCAACGCAAAAGCCCAGTCGCACTCTGGTTGCTTTTGCCGGGGGTTCTCTACCTGGTCTTGTTTTTTGTGACGCCCCTTTTTTCGCTGGTGATCACGAGTTTTGAAGAGCCTGTTCCCGGCGGATTTATGGGCGAGTTCCAGACGGGCTTCCGGTGGGAAAACTATGTTGAAGTCGTTAGCACCTACTTTTCCCATATCGGTAGGTCATTCCTCTATGCCAGTCTTGCCACCATTTTTGCCCTGCTCTTGGGCTATCCCATCGCCTATGTAATCGGGGTCAAGTTGCGCCGGTACCCCTTGGCCCAGGCCCTCTCTCTGGTGTTGTTGATTGCGCCGTTCTTTATTTCTTTCCTGTTGAGGACTTTGGCCTGGAAGCAAATCTTTTCCGACGAAGGATTTGTCGTCGCCACTTTGAAGACGTTTCAGCTCATTCCCTCTGATGCCTACCTGACCGGGACACCGTTTTCAGTGGTTTTCGGTTTGACCTACATGTTCCTGCCCTTTATGGCGTTGCCGATATATACGACACTGGAGAAGTTGGACCTTCGCTTTGTTGAAGCAGGCGGTGACCTTTATGCAAACCCCTTCACCGTGTTTCGAAAGATCACGTTCCCCCTTTCGCTGCCCGGCGTCATTTCTGGCACCTTGTTGACGTTTATTCCTGCCACCGGGGATTACATCAACGCCAGCCGCGACTTTTTGGGCGCGACAGACACGGCGATGATGGGGAATGTGATTGAAGCGAACTTCCTCGTTTTGCAAAATTTCCCCGCGGCTGCTGCGCTGTCTCTCATTCTGATGGCCTCGATACTCGTGTTGGTGACGATCTATACCCGGCGCAGCGGAACGGATGAGCTGCTGTGAGGGGGTTGGGGAAGTACCTGCTGTGGGTCTACGCAGGCTTGGTGATGATGTTCTTGCTCATCCCCATCGTGTACACCATTGTTTTCTCCTTCAATGACTCCCGACGAACCAACATTGTTTGGCGGGGGTTCACTTTTGATAACTGGCTAACGGTCTGCAACGCGCAAGACGTGTGCTCTGCCTTTGGAAATTCAGTGCTGATTGCCGGGGTGTCCACTGTCCTAGCAACGGCAATGGGAACCGCAATTGCGATTGCTCTGGTGCGTTACCGTTTCCGGTTTCGCCAGGCCACCACGCTCTTACTGTTTCTTCCCATGGCAACGCCAGAAGTTGTCTTGGGGGCTGGCCTAGCGGCCCAATTCCTGCAGATCGGGGCACAGAAGGGCTTGGTCACCATCATCATCGCCCACACGATGTTCTGCATCAGCTTTGTTGTTGTCACCGTGAGAGCGCGGGTAGCGGTGCTCGATCCGGCATTGGAGGAAGCGGGCAGAGACCTCTATGGGTCACCCTTTCAAGTTTTCTGGCGAGTTACCTTCCCCCTTCTTCTTCCAGGAATAACCGCGGCAGCACTGCTGTCCTTCGCTTTGAGCTTTGATGATTTCATCATCACCAATTTCAACGCTGGACCCGAAATGACCTTCCCGCGTTTTGTCTACACCGCGGCAGCGCGGGGCATTCCCGCCGAAGCAAACGTGATCGCCTCTGCGGTTTTCTTCGCGGCCATCGCCCTAGTGTTGGTTTCTCAAGTCCGGGCCGCCCTCAAGCGTCGGCGACTCGCTATCTCTTGATGGAAGCATCTTCGCCCGACAGGAAAGGGACCCGACATGACATTTGATCGAGCCCGGCTGTCTGCACTGATGTCAGCGGAGCGCGCACGATTTGAATCGGTGCGACCTCGATCTCAGGAGCTCTTCCACAAAGCAAGCCTTCGCATGCCAGGCGGCGTTCCGATGCTGTGGATGTCGAAATGGCCGGGACCTTGGCCGGTCTATGTCAAGAGTGCTCAGGGGGCTCATTTCGAGTGTGTTGATGGGATTGACCATGTTGACCTGTGCCTGGGGGATACCGGTGCGATGGTGGGCCATTCGCCTCCCGCGACAACGGCTGCCATCGTTAATCAGCTGACCAAAGGCATCACGACCATGCTTCCGACGGAAGACGCAGAAATTGTTGCCTCGCTGCTGGCGGAACGATTTGGTCTGCCGCTCTGGCAATTCACTCTCACTGCCACGGATGCAAACCGGGCCATGATTCGTTATTCACGCCAAGTGACGGGCAAGAGCAAAGTGCTCATCATGGATTATTCGTATCACGGCAGTGTCGATGAGACTTTTGCCACTGTGGACGATGAGGGCAAAGTTATCAAACGCAGGGGAAACATTGGTGCCCCTGTTGAGCCTTCGCTCACAACGCTGGTTGTTCCTTTCAACGATGTGGTGGCCCTGGAGGCCGCCTTTTCGAGTGGGGATGTCGCGTGCGTATTGATTGAACCCGCGATGACCAATATTGGAATCGTCCTGCCCGAGGATGGTTGGCATCAGGCGTTGCGCACTCTTTGTTCCGATCACGATGCCATCTTGATCATCGATGAGACACATACCCTCTGCGCTGGACCGGGGGGAATGACCCTCCGGGATGGCCTGGAGCCTGACGCGGTAGTCGTGGGGAAAACTATCGCCGGGGGTATTCCCGCAGGCGCGTACGGCATGACACAGCAGTTGCAGGATCGGGTGCATGCCTCGCTGACCCTAGAGGACATTGATGTGGGTGGGGTCGGTGGAACGTTGGCCGGAAATGCTCTCTCCCTTGCCGCCATGCGTGCCACACTGGGCTCCGTTCTCACCGCGGCGGTATATCCGGACATGATTCTCCGCGCCGAAGAATGGACGAGCGGAGTCCAGAGCTGTCTCTCGGACCTCGGTGTACCGTGGCAGGTGACCCAACTGGGTGCGAGAGCAGAATATAGTTTTCTCCCTCACTCGCCACATGATGGTCGCGAAGCGGCAGCGGCCGATGATTTCGAGCTGCAACAGTATTTGCACCTGCACGCTTTGAACCGAGGAATATTGATGACGCCCTTCCACAACATGGCTCTGATGAGCCCTGACACTACCCAGAGCGATGTCGCCGCGCACACAGCCCATTTTCGCGAAGCTGTGGAAAGTCTTTTTTTGTGACTGCTCTGGTATTCACAACCACGAATCCGGCAGAGTTGCTGAGTGGAATGCGTCATGCCCGGATGGCCATTGGGAAGGGCGAAGTCGTTTGTGTGCCAACGGACACGTCCTACGCGCTCGTCGCAGATGCTTTCAACCCCGTGGCTCTCGACAAGCTTCGTGCCGCGAGGCGGATGCAAGACCGGGCGCCGTTGTCCGTTTTTCTGCCTGGAATTCCGACTTTGAATGCTCTTGCTGAGTCCGTACCCGAAGAGGTGGAAGCGCTAGCGACGGAATTCTGGCCGGGGGCACTGACTGTGATTGTCCGAGCGGGGGAAACCTTGGCATGGGACTTGGGTGACACCGCCGGAACCGTGGCCCTTCGCATGCCAGCGAACCGGATAGCTTTGGAATTGCTGAGTGAAACCGGCCCGTTGGCGCATTCCAGTGCCTTTGCCCTGGGTCAATCTCCGCTGGTTTCTCCGAAGGCTTTGGCCAAGCGCTTCGCGGATTCCGTGTCGGTCATTGTTGCTGCGGGTGACGAAAAAACGGGGAAGAGCCTTTCCACTGTGATCGATGCGACCTCTCTGGATTCACCTCAGGGAAAACTCCGGATCGTCCGGGAGGGGACTATTTCTTCCCTCGAAATTTTTCGCGTTCTCGAAGCGGACCGGTTCGCCTAAACCACCAGCTGAAGCCTCGATTAGTGCCTCCCAGCCGGGTTTGATACAGTGCTCTAACGACGTCGTTCGCCGCACAACTGTGTGCCCCGAAACTGGAGACTGAGCTGTTAGCTGAAGCCACCGAGATACTCATCCAGTTCCCGGCCAGTGACGCCGGAGGATTCTCTCCCCCGACAATTGAGGAATTTTTTCCTCCTGCCATTCTTTTTGAAGGCACCATCTTTGAAATGAACCGCATCGTGCTGGTTCGCTTGTTTGCTGTCGTTGCTCTGTTCCTGGTCTTCTGGTTGGGAACCCGCAAGATGCGCGTCATTCCCGGTCGCTTCCAGGGCGTTGTGGAAATGGGTTTGAACCTGGTTCGGGTAAACATCGCTGAAGACTTGCTGGGAGAAAAGGACGGGAAGCGTTTCCTGCCCTTACTCACTACGATTTTCTTCCTGGTGCTCTTCATGAACCTGACAGGCGTGATTCCAGGAATAAACATCGCCGGTACCAGCGTGATTGGGATGCCGTTGGTCTTGGCCGTAGCGTCCTACCTCGCTTTCATTTATGCCGGATTGCGAAAGCATCCCGGTGCTTTCTTGAAGAACTCCTTGTTGCCCCCCGGCGTCCCCTGGCCGCTGTACATCATCGTGACCCCCATCGAATTTGTCTCGACCTTTCTGTTGCGCCCGGTGACCTTGACTCTGCGGTTGCTGATGAACATGGTGGTCGGCCACTTCTTGCTCGTACTGTTCTTCTCCGCCACCCATTTCTTCGTCCTCTACTCTGGTTCGGTGATGGGCTTCTTTGGAATTGGAACCATTGCCTTTGGCATCGCCTTCACGTTCTTTGAGATCTTGGTGGCAGTGCTGCAGGCCTACGTCTTTACCCTTTTGACCGCCGTCTACCTCCAGTTAGCGCTGGCGGAAGAACACTAAACCTCAGCCCGATATGGCATCGGGCTGACCCAATGGAAGGAAACACCAGTGGACGCAACATCGGTTATCGCCGAACTATCCGGAAACATCGCGACGGTCGGTTACGGCCTCGCAGCAATTGGTCCCGCCATCGGCGTGGGAATTGTTGTGGGCAAGACTATTGAGTCTGTCGCTCGTCAACCAGAACTTCAGGGTCGCCTGACAGTTTTGATGTATATCGGTATCGCCTTTACAGAAGCATTGGCGTTCATCGGTATCGCCACATACTTCATCTTCACCGGTTAGGCCTCACTATGACCACAGAAGCACTTCTTCTTGCAGCGGAAGGGGAAGCGACAAACCCGCTGATCCCCGCGATTTATGACATTGTCTGGTCGCTCATTCCGTTCGCTTTAGTGTTGCTGCTTTTCTGGCGCCTGGTGTTGCCGAGGCTTCAAAAGACCCTTGATGAGCGCTCCAGCGCCATCGAGGGTGGTATTGCCGAAGCGGAATCCGCTCAGGTGGAAGCCAAGGAAGCCCTGGACAAATACACGAAGCTCCTGGCTGACGCTCGCGCGGAAGCTGCTGAGATTCGCGATGGAGCCAGGGCGGAAGGCGCAAAAATCCTTGCCGAAATCAAGGAAGACGCTCAGGGCGAAGCCACTCGTATTGCGGCAACAGCGAAAGCTCAGATTGAGGCGGAACGCCAGCAAGCTGTGTTGTCCCTGCGCAAAGAGGTGGGGACTCTCGCTCTGGATCTCGCCTCGGCAGTGGTTCAGGAGCGTTTGACTGAGGACGCCCAGGCGGCCTCAGTCGTCGACAAGCTCTTGGCCGATCTCGATAAGGAGTCCGCCGCCACCGGCCAGAAAGCCGCGGCAAAGAAGGCGCCTGCGGGGAAGGCCAAGAAGTAGTCATGGGAGCACAGACGAATCAATCCTTGGCGGCGACCAAGGCCTTTGTGGCGGGTGCACGCGGTGACGCGATGGCGCTTGCAGAGGGTCTTTTTGCTGCCGCCTTGGCGTTGTCTTCGTCCCCACCCCTCCGCAATCAACTGGCCGATGCTTCCCTCGATGTGTCGTTGCGTCAGAAGCTGGCTGACAAGGCTTTTGCATCGTTGTCCACGGATGTGAAAGCTCTCATGAGTCAGAGTGTGGAACTTCGCTGGTCGCGCCCTGAAGACCTCCAGATGGCGTTTGAGGACATGGGAATTCGACTGGCGGCGCAATCAGCGGGAGACTCGGCTGATGTCGTGGGCGAGCTCCTCGCGATTTCCACCCTCGTGCACGGCAACGCCGATGTCGAACTGGGCTTAGGGTCCAAGCGAGCCGCTGCCTCGGCGCGTTCTGCGCTGATGAAAAAACTCGTCGGGACGAAAGTGTCCACTCAAGCCGCGGCTATTGCTGCTCACCTCGTGGCAGACCCGCGGGGACGTAAGATCGGCGCGATGTTGAACCACGCGGCAGAGATTGTGTCCGACGAGCACGGCAAGGGATTGGCCGTTGTTCACGTGTCCCGGGCTTTGAAACCAGCACAGCGCTCACAGATTGATGCCCTCCTGGTCAATCGATTTGGTCGCGCACACTATCTCGCAGAGCAGGTGGACACCTCCATAGTCGGTGGTGCCCGCATTCGCGTGGGGGACATGATCATCGATGGCAGTATTGCTACTCGTTTACAAGATTTGAGAACGAAACTCGCTGGCTAGCGCCAGAAAGTTTCGCCGTTGAGAACACCCAAAAAAAGGAAGAACCATGGCAGAAATCACCATCAACCCGGATGAAATCCGCGAAGCCCTCAAAGACTTCGCTAGTTCCTACGACCCCGGTTCCGCCTCGACCACGGAGGTCGGTCACGTTGTGGATGCCGCCGATGGCATCGCTCACGTGGAGGGTCTGCCAGGGTGCATGGCCAACGAGCTGGTCAAGTTTGCCGATGGCACCTTGGGCTTGGCACAAAACCTCGATGAGAACAAAATCGGTGTGGTTGTTTTGGGCGAGTTCAGTGGCATCCAAGCGGGGCAAGAAGTAACCCGGACCGGAGAGGTTCTCTCCGTGCCCGTGGGCGAGGGATACCTCGGACGCGTGGTCGACCCGCTCGGAAACCCTATTGATGGTTTGGGTGCCATCAAGAGCAAAGAGCGTCGCGCATTGGAGCTTCAAGCACCGGGCGTCATGGCTCGGCGCAGTGTTCACGAACCTTTGCAGACCGGAATCAAGGCCATCGACGCCATGATTCCCGTGGGCCGCGGTCAGCGTCAGCTGATCATTGGTGACCGCCAGACCGGCAAGACCGCCATCGCCATCGACACGATCATCAACCAAAAAGCCAACTGGGAAACCGGCGACCCTACGCAGCAGGTTCGTTGTATCTATGTCGCCATCGGGCAAAAAGGTTCCACTATCGCTGGTGTGAAGGGTGCACTCGAAGCCGCCGGGGCAATGGAATACACCACCATCGTGGCTGCTCCTGCTTCTGACCCTGCAGGGTTTAAGTACCTTGCTCCCTATACCGGTTCCGCAATCGGTCAGCACTGGATGTATGACTCCAAGCACGTGCTGATCATTTTTGATGACCTCTCCAAGCAGGCCGAGGCTTACCGCGCGGTTTCCCTGTTGCTGCGTCGTCCGCCAGGCCGTGAAGCATATCCCGGAGACGTTTTCTACTTACACTCTCGCCTCCTGGAGCGTTGTGCGAAGCTCTCAGACGCACTGGGGGGCGGTTCGATGACGGGTCTTCCCATCATTGAGACGAAGGCTAACGATGTCTCGGCCTTCATCCCCACCAACGTGATTTCCATCACCGACGGTCAAATCTTCCTGCAATCCGATCTCTTCAACTCCAACCAGCGTCCCGCCGTGGACGTGGGTATCTCGGTGTCTCGTGTGGGTGGCGATGCGCAGGTGAAATCGATCAAGTCGGTGTCGGGAACACTCAAGCTCGAGCTTGCCCAGTACCGGTCCTTGGAGGCGTTCGCCATGTTTGCCTCAGACCTCGATGCCACAAGCCGCCGTCAGTTGGCGCGTGGGGCAAGGCTCACCGAGTTGCTGAAGCAGCCCCAGTACTCGCCCTACCCCGTCGAAGAGCAGGTTGTCTCGATTTGGGCCGGTACCAACGGAAAGCTCGACTCCATCGCCGTGGAGGATGTCCTGAAGTTCGAATCGGAGCTTCTGGATCACCTGCGTCGCAACACCAAAATTCTCACCACCCTGCGCGATACCAAGGTCTTGGATGACAAGACAAAGGCAGAGCTTGAGAAACAGGTCGACAGCTTCGTGACCGCTTTCCAAGGCTCTGGTGCAGAAGGCTTGGGCCAGCCGGGGAGTGAAGAATTTGATGCTTTGGAAAACGAAGACATCAACCAGGAAAAAATCGTTAAGCGCAAGCGCTAAACGCGAGATAAAGGGACACTAAGACCATGGGCGCGCAACTTCGGGTGTATCGGCAGAAAATTCGTTCTGCCACGACCACCAAGAAGATCACACGAGCAATGGAGTTGATTTCTGCTTCCAGAATTCAAAAAGCCCAGGCTCGAATGACGGCAGCCATTCCTTATTCTCGCGCGGTAACGAGGGCGGTCTCTGCTGTAGCTACCTATTCCAACATCGACCACCCGTTGCTGACCGAGTCAGAGAACCCCACTCGAGCAGCAATGGTGATTTTTACCTCTGACCGCGGACTGGCGGGGGCCTTCAGCTCCCAGGTTCTGCGGGAAGCCGGTGACCTGCGCGCCCGTCTCGAAGGAGAGGGCAAGCAAATCGTGAACTATGTGATTGGTCGTAAAGCGGTGGGTAACTTTGCTTTCCGGCAGCGCCCAGTGGAAAAGGCATGGACAGGTAACACGGATCAGCCCGAGTTTGAAACGGCCAAAGAAATTGCCTCTACCCTGATCGAGGAATTCATCAAAGACTCCGCTGAGGGTGGTGTGGATGAAATCCATATTGTGTACAACCGCTTTGTTTCCCTCGTGACCCAAACCCCTGAGGTCGTTCGCGTGTTGCCTCTGGAGGTTGTCGAAGGGGTCGAAGAGCCTGGTGACACCGAGGTGTTCCCGCTCTATGAGTTCGAGCCCGAGCCCGATGATGTGCTCGACGCCCTGCTGCCGGTCTATATCGAAAACCGTATCTTTTCCGCCATGCTGCAGTCCGCTGCTTCCGAACACGCAGCACGTCAGAAAGCCATGAAGTCTGCCAGCGACAACGCTGACAAACTCATCCAGCAGTACACCAGCCTTGCGAACAACGCTCGCCAGGCCGAAATCACCCAGCAAATTTCCGAAATCGTGGGCGGCGCCGACGCCCTCGTTTCGGCGAAGTAAAGAAAGAGAAAGACGATATGAGCAAGAGCGCCACCAAGCAAGCAACTGCCACAGGTCGTGTTGCCCGCGTTACCGGGCCCGTTGTTGACGTCGAATTCCCCCATGATTCGATCCCCGATATCTATAACGCGTTGCAAACCACTGTCACCCTGGGTGGCGAAACGATCACCCTGACGCTCGAGGTCGCACAGCACCTCGGGGACGATCTGGTTCGCGCTATCGCGCTGAAGCCCACCGACGGCGTTGTTCGCGGCCAAGAGGTTCGTGACACGGGTGGACCGATCACAGTCCCTGTGGGGGATGCCACAAAAGGAAAGGTGTTCAACGTTCTCGGCGAAGTGTTGAACTCCGATGACAAGCTTGAGGGCGTTGAGCGCTGGGGAATCCACCGCACGCCGCCCCCCTTCGACCAGCTCGAGTCGAAGACTCAACTCTTCGAAACCGGAATCAAGGTCATCGACCTCCTGACCCCCTATGTTTTGGGTGGAAAGATTGGCCTCTTCGGTGGAGCCGGTGTGGGGAAGACCGTTTTGATTCAGGAAATGATTCAGCGCGTAGCCCAAGACCACGGTGGTGTGTCGGTATTCGCCGGTGTGGGTGAGCGTACCCGTGAGGGGAACGACCTCATTGCAGAAATGGAAGAAGCGGGCGTTTTCGACAAGACCGCACTGGTGTTTGGCCAAATGGATGAGCCCCCCGGGACCCGTCTTCGCGTCGCGCTGTCGGCTTTGACCATGGCGGAGTACTTCCGTGATGTTCAAAACCAGGACGTGTTGCTCTTCATCGACAACATTTTCCGTTTCACGCAGGCAGGCTCGGAGGTTTCGACACTTTTGGGTCGGATGCCCTCGGCCGTGGGATACCAACCCAACCTGGCTGATGAGATGGGAATCTTGCAGGAGCGAATTACCTCTACGCGCGGTCACTCTATTACCTCCCTGCAGGCGATTTATGTGCCTGCCGATGACTACACCGACCCCGCACCTGCGACCACATTCGCCCACTTGGATGCAACCACAGAGCTCAGCCGGGAAATTGCTGCCAAGGGTCTTTACCCTGCAGTGGACCCCCTGACCTCCACCAGTCGTATCCTTGACCCGCTCTACATCGGTGAAGACCACTACCGCGTGGCCACCACGGTGAAGCAGATTCTTCAGAAGAACAAGGAACTCCAGGAAATCATCGCGATCCTCGGTGTTGACGAGCTCAGCGAAGAAGACAAGGTCACCGTCTCAAGGGCTCGCCGGATTCAGCAGTTCTTGTCCCAGAACACCTACATGGCGAAGAAGTTCACCGGCGTGGAAGGTTCGACTGTGCCGCTGAAGGACACCATTCAGTCCTTCGACGCTATTGCTAAGGGTGAATTTGACCACGTGGCCGAGCAGGCCTTCTTCAACGTCGGATCCATCGAAGACGTCGAAGAGAAGTGGGCTGGTATTCAGAAGGAGAACGGCTAGCCGTGGCTAACCTTCAGGTCACTGTCGTCTCCGCGACTGCTGAAGTGTGGTCGGGGGAGGCGTCAATGGTTGTGGCAAAAACCACCGAGGGCGAGATTGGTATTCTCGCCGGCCACGAACCCACTCTCGGTGTTTTATCTGCTGGCGAAGTTCGCATCACGACCGCGGATGGGCAGAAAGTCACCGCCAAAGCAGAAGAGGGGTTCCTGTCAGTGGATAACAACATTGTGACGGTTGTGGCTGGCCTCGCGGAGATTATTTAGCGCCTGATGCTGGTTATCCTCCCGCCCTCGGAGACCAAAGTCTCCGGCGGAAGAGAGGGAACAAAACTCGATGTAGTTGGCTTGAGCTACCCCAGCCAGACGGCATTTCGTCAGAGGCTTCTCTCCGAGCTTCGCAAGCTTTCTGCGGAGCCTGAACACGCCAAAAAAGCTCTGAAGCTTGGCCCCAAAGGGGAAAGCGAGATCGAGCGAAACCAGGTGGTGGCTTCCTCACCTGTAGTGCCAGCGCTCGAGCGCTACACCGGGGTGCTCTATGACGCGCTCGGCTATTCAACCCTTGAATCATCGAAGCGTGCGTGGGTGGACCGGCACGTGGGGGTGTTCTCAGCGCTCTTTGGTCTCATTCGAGCTGCTGATCTCATTCCTGCATACCGGCTCTCATTTGATTCGAGCCTTGCCTCGGGCACACCGGGAAAATCATGGGCTTTAGCCCGTGAGTCCTTGTGGGCGGAAGTGCCAGGTTTTGTCCTTGATCTGCGAAGCGAGGGGTATCGGGCACTCTCACCGGTCCCGGCAGGTCGCGGTGTCTTCGTGGCTTTGGTGAGGCCTGGCCCGCTAGGTTCCCGGAAAGCCCTGGGTCACGCCAACAAAGCGACCAAGGGAGCCTTGGTCAAACGTCTTGCCGACACCGGTGCGGTGCTGGAGACTGTGGCAGAGCTGGTGGCATGGGGTGCAAAGGAAGGATATGAATTTGACCCAGCGAGCCACCACGAGGGCCGAATCGATCTGGTGATCAGCGGTAGCTGATGCCTTCTAGGGCGAGAAGTTTCTCTTTCGTGGGAATCCCCTCACCACCGCTGTAGCCGGTGATCCGCCCAGTGGAGGCGAGAATGCGATGACACGGCACCAGGATGGGAATCGGGTTTCTCCCCACAGCACCTCCTACAGCGCGAGGCGCTGTGCCCCGGCCTGCTTTTTCACCGAGCACCTGGTAACTCAGGGTGCGGCCATAGGGCACGGTTTGCAACGTCGTCCAGATGGCCTCTTGGAAAGCTGTCCCCGAGAGGTGAAGCGGCAAATCAAAGGTAGTTCGAGTGCCCAAAAAATACTCGTCGAGTTGGGTTTTGGCCCTCCCCAGCAGCGGCGTGGATTCAGAATCGGCATGGCGAATTCCGATGGCAAGTCCGACGATGGCGTCGCCCTCGGCTGAAACAGTGAGGGGGCCGAGTGGGCTTTCCAGTGTCAGGTGTTCCATGCCCCCAGCCTAAAACAGTCGGTGCTGTGGTGGAGCGGATAAAGAGAAACTGTGGATTAGTTCTCGCTGAGGGTTTCCTCGCTGGAGATCAGCTCGTCTTTCGACTCCAAGGTGATATTGATTCCTTGATTGAGCTCAGACACTTCGTTATTGAGCGTGGTGAGCTCATCGAGTCGTAGGTTGTATTCCGCAATCTTGCTCTGCAGCGTGGAACGCATTGTTTCGAGGCGGGCTTGGCGCTCTTGGAGGGGGACCCGCGCCTGCTCGAACTGAGACTTGGAGGGGAAAGCTCCCGGTGTCGAAGCTTTTTCGTTGAAAGCATTGATGTCTGCCCGGAGCGCCGCATTGGCTTCATCGTAGGCAAAGCGGAGCCCATCGATTTCTGCGTTGAGGGAGGTCAATTCATTGCTCAGGTCTGTGAGCTCCTGCTGCAACGATTCGAACACCGCATCAACGGCATCGGCATGCGCCACAACCTTCGCTCGGTCGGCAAAATACTGCGCATAGTGTGCCTCGAGAGGAGCGGGAATAGTGGCGATTTCTGTGCCAATGATGGAGTACAACTCCGGGATGCGAGAAGCCGCACTAAAGCTTTCGTAGCTGGCAATGCGTTCATAGAGTGGGTGGGTGGATGGCAAGGAAGCGAAAGCTTCCTCCAGCAGAATCGCGATTTCTTCTTTCTCGGCGGCAGTGAGTCTCGCCCATGCGGCATGGAGCATCTCGTGGGCTGCCACTACCGGCTCGATGCTGGTGAGGCGAGGGTCTGTGACATCAAACAAATAGATCCGGCGATCGTTCAGGGTGTAACACCCCAGCACGCCGATCCCCGGCTCGTTTCGGCTGCAGTAGCGGGCAAACTCGATAGCCGGCACTACCTGAGGGAGAGAGGTCATGAGGTAGAGCTCCCCCGTTTCTGAGAGGCCTGCTTGCGTCACTAATTCTTGAATCTCGGATGACGCGTCAAATTGTTGGGCAATGAGTTGATCCTTCAGGAGCTGCTCGTTGTCCCACACCCACCGTGCACCCCACGCGGCTCCGCCTTGCACAACAAGTGCACCCAGTGCGAGCACAGCGATAAGGCTCCGAATGACGATGCGAGCTGCGGACACGAGTACTCCCTTTTTCTTGTGTCTCTATTGTCCTGGAGGGGTGCCCTGTGAACGCTGTGCCTCGACCGGGTGTTGAGGATTATGCGTGTGGGTTGAGGGTGGTGGGGAATGCGCCCGGTAACCTACACGCAATGAGTCTTTTTGATGCAACGACGGTCACTCCGCCGGCGCCCTGTTCGCGGTGCGGCGAGTTGGTCAACGCGGTCAGTATGTTTTGTCCCGCTTGCGGTCAATCCGGCATTCGACCTCTGCCCGCCCCGGTGGTTGACGAACCAGATCCTCTTTCTGAGGCCGAACCAGAACCTGATCACCAGCAGCAAGAGCAAACGACAGACCCTCTTCAACGAGCGACCGGTTGGCTGCGCCGAAGCTTGAATCTGGGGAAAAGACCGATTTCTGACGAGGAAAAAGGCACAGGACAGTCCACTCCGGTGGACCATCCCACAGAAGCAATGTCTCTTTTTGAGATCGAAGAAGCCGAGAAGGTGTCACCCGATAAACCACGAAAAAAGCAGGCTTCCCTTCGGTTTGTGTTGAAGTTTGAATCAGGCCTGTCCTTCACGATTGGCGACACTCCAGGAGTGATGGGGACTTCCCCGATGCCCGAGGAGCCCGAAGAGGGGCTCCATCGAATCTCGGTGTTTGATGAGGCGGGCACTGTTGCTGAGGAACACCTTCAGTTCGGGGTGAGCCGGGGTGTGTTTTGGGTCAAAGATTTGCAGACAGTAGCTGGAACAGTGGTGGAAGAGCCTGGTTCTCCGGCACTGCAGTGCATCCCGCTCGATACCTACTCCCTGGTGCGTGGCTCGCGGGTCAGACTGGGTGGCCTTTCCTTCACCCTTCACTAACCCCGCGGTCCACATCCCGCGAGCGGCGCTGGTGTTTCACCTGACTGTCCGCTGACGCCCTCCAGGCCATCTCTGTGTGGTTCACTGCGCCGGTGCGCACCGCTGAACCTCAACAACCCACTGTTTCACCTTCGCCCCGCTTTCCTTGGATTCCCGCTGTTACTCCCGTGGTCTTGGCGGTACTGATGTCGTTGCTGTTTCAGTCTTCCCTTGCACTGATCATGGGAGTTGTGGGACCAGCCATGGTTGCGGGCGCCTGGTGGGAGAGCCGAAGAAGCCACCACAGAAGCGGCCGGGCGAGCTGGCAAGAATACGAAGAACAACTCTCTTTCTGGCGCCACAGCCAAGAGCTGAGCCGAGAAAACATGAAACGCGAGGCGCTTGCCGCGCAACCGGGGTTGCTGAAACACCTCCGAGATCCGCTCTGGCGAGACAGACCAGGCGCCATAACTACGCTCCGGATCGGTACCGGGTGGTGGACGCCGCCATCGGGGGACTTTCCGGAGGTCTCAGAGGCGGTATCAGGGATGCCAGCTCTCGTTGAGGGTGGTCGGGGAATTGCCCTGGTGGGCCCTGACACGCTGATGCCGATCTGGCGTTCACTATTGGCTGTCTGGATTAGTGCTTCACGCCAGGAGCAACGCGAGTCTCTGCCAGAGGGTTTAGGAGAGGGGGCCCCTGCCCCGAGGGATTACCGAGGCCTTTCTCGAGCAGCGTGGGTCTCCCGGATGGAGGATGTGCCCGGAGAATGTGAGATTTTGGTCGTTGCCTCGGGCGCCCACCACGTTCACCTTCGGGACTCAACAGGTTTGACCCAAACAATCTCCCCCGACCGACTCTCTGGCGCCGAGTTTGCCTGGGTTGCCCGGCGTTTAGGGCTACCGATCGCCCCGGAGCCGGGGAGCCTGGAACACGATTACACCCGGCGCGATGAACTTCTTCTCGAACTAGGGGACCGTTCGCGGTGGGACTTAGTGCAACAGGGTCCTCACGGTGTGGTGTGGGGGTCCACGGGTTCAGGGAAAAGCGTGACCGTTGCCTCGATGGTGTGTTCCCTTGCAACCAGGTATTCCCCAGAAAAGTTTGTGTGTGTGGTGATTGATTTCAAAGGCGGTGCGGGTCTCGCGACTCTCACAACGCTTCCCCACACGGTGGGATGTGTCACCGACTTGGACCCTTCTCGGGCACAGCGCGCTCTGGCGGGCATTACGCGGGAAATGGAAGCCCGGGAGCGGCTACTTCTCGAAAACGAGGTAAGCGACATCGCGATGCTTCCGGAGGCCGTGCCCTGCCCTCGTCTCATCATTGCCCTGGACGAGGCAGCGTGGTTGTTGGGAAACTTTCCTGCGTGGGCGAGCGTGCTGGCAGATGTTTTGGCTCGTGGGAGGTCTCTCGGGATTCACGTCCTCATTGCCACTCAGCGGGTTCACGGCGTCCTGAGCCCTGCCATGATGGCCAACATTTCCCTCCGTGTGTGTGGTCGAGTGAGCGACGAAGGAGAGGTTACGGCCTGGATGTCGGGGTTATCAACCAGGCGCATAGAAGCTTTACGCGGCGCACCGCCAGGATCCGCGGTGGCGGTAGGCGCCCATCGACTCGCCACAAACGTCACCCTTGCCCCACCTGATATCTCAGGCATGCCTGGTTTTCAGCCTTCGTCATGGCGGGTGTGGACTGAGGAGCTTCCCCAGGAGCACCCCCTCGCACCTGGATCCTGGGGACTTCTGGATGACACGCTCCATCGCTGCCACGAAGCGGTCACTTTCGACCCGTGGAGCGAAGGATCAGTTTTGGTGGTGGGCGACCCTGGAAGCGGGAGAACGACGGCGCTTGCCGCCCTGGCAGCCCAGTGTTCAGAAGTAGTTGTAGCCCCACAAGACCCGCTCTCGGTTCTCCTTCTTATCCAAGCGGCCCCTGAGGAGAGCATTCTGGTCATTGATGATGTTGACGATCTGCTTGCTCGGTCGGGACCGGAGGGTGCTCCCTATTTTCTTGAGCACTTGGCCGCGAGGCGAGGTGTGGTTCTGATGAGCACAAAGGCCAGTACTCCTTCCCTGAGAGGGTTAAGCCGCGTTGCCTCCCGCACCCTCATCTTGTCCTTGGCCAACCCCGAGAGTTCGATGGCTCTGGGTGGAGCGGGGAAACAGGCCCCGGGACGCGGCACATGGGACGGGCGGGAAGTTCAAGTTGCGTGTGGAGGAGAGCTGGGGGTGTCGAGTAAAAATGGGGCGAATAGCACTTCGAACTATCCGCCCATCGTTATTTCCCGCTTCCCCGAAGAGTGGCGGGGTGTGGAAACCTCGTTCTTAGGTCGACCAACCGACCTCTTCGCTACTTGGGCATCGCTGCTGAAGAGTGTTGACAAGCACCCCGTGATTATTGATCGGGTGGCGCCCCTGGAGCTTCGCCAGGCAACCGCCGGATACCTCGTGGTTCCTCCGATCGCGCCACCCGAGGGAGCGGCGCTCCTGTGGGAGAGAGGAAAACTGTGTGTTGTTATGCGAGAACGCTGGCAACGGTGACGGTGTCATGACCTGTTGCCAAGCCGACCGGGGCATTGGTGAGTTGTCCCCCGTGGGTGTTCAGGCCCTGGGCCAGCCCTGCATCGAAAGAGAGCGCCTCTTTCCAACCGCGGGACGCAAGAGCCCTGACGTAGGGCATGGTCGCGTTGGTGAGCGCCATGGTGGAGGTCTGCGGCACAGCGCCTGGCATATTTGCCACGCAGTAGTACACGCTGTTGTGGACCGCAAACGTGGGATCAGCATGGGTGGTGGGTTTGGATCCCTCGAAGCAACCGCCCTGATCCACGGCAATGTCAACGAGGACGCTCCCTGGCTTCATTCTGGAGACAAGGTCCAGAGATACGAGCTTCGGTGCTTTAGCGCCGGGTATCAGTACCGACCCAATCACGAGGTCGGCGGCGAGGCAGGCCCGCTCGATTTCCAAAGAGTTTGAGGCAGCAGTTTTGATGCGTCCCGCATAGAGTGCGTCCAATTCCTTCAATCGTTGAAGGTTGGTGTCCAAGACAGTCACATCTGCACCCAGCCCAACCGCAACAGAAATGGCGTTTGTTCCGGCAACACCGCCACCAAGGACGACGACAGAGCTTGGTCTCGTTCCCGGGACCCCGGGGACCAATTGACCCATGCCTCCCGCGGGCTTGAGCAGCGTGGCGGCACCAACAATGGCGGAGAGCCTGCCGGCCACCTCGCTCATCGGTGCCAACAACGGAAGTCCTCCCGTTCGCCCCTCCACGGTTTCATAGGCGATTGCTGTGGTTCCCGCAGCCAAGAGCGCATCGGTCAGCTCTGGCTCGGCGGCGAGGTGGAGATAGGTGAATAGCACCAGGTCGGAGCGAAAATGCCCGTATTCGCTCGCCACGGGCTCTTTGACCTTGACGACCATTTCCGCGCTCTCCCAGACGCTCGCAGCGTCTGGGGCAATGGTGGCACCCTCCGCGGAGTAATCAGCATCAGAGATGCCGGATCCTTCGCCAGCACCGGTTTCAACGCTGACATGGTGACCGCCCAACACCAGGTCTCTCACCCCAGCCGGAGTGATGGCAACCCGAAACTCGTTGTTTTTTACTTCCCGTGGAATAGAAATCTTCACCGCAGGTACCCCTTAGCTTGGTGGCTCAACCCGGGGATAGTCATTCGCTATCGACCCTTAGTAGCAGGCTCTCACATGAGCCCGGCTCAGTCTATATCGTGGCTCGAAGTCCTCCAATAACCTTTTCTCCGCCTAACACAGCAGTAGACACTCGGGCCGTGAGTTCCCCTGCAACAGAGGAGGTGATTGCTCCAATTTTTGCCAGGGCCGCCAGCGCAACAGGTGTCGTGGCGCGCATGGAACCATCGAGTATCTTCACAGCGACGGCCACTCCACTCGGTGTTGCGATCGTAACCAATCCTTCTGCGCCGATCTTTGCGATGCCACCGATCGTGTCAATGGTCACCGTGTTGTCGCGACCATGACCATCGAGGGCCCACGAGTGGGCTGCGACCGCTGAGAGAAGGCGTTGCTCGGGCTCGGTGTCTGCCTTCCCAATCTTGGCCATGGCCCGCGCAAGCCCCTTCACGCTGATCGCGTGAAGGGGCGCGCCGCAACCGTCGGCGGAGCTGTGGGAGGGGACTTCTTCGGTGTAGCGGACGATGGTGTCAAAAACCAGACTTTGAAGCGGATGCTCCGGCTCAAGGTAGGTGTCCTTATCCCACCCCGCATGCTCGCACGTTGCCAGGAAGCCAGCGTGCTTTCCCGAGCAATTCATGGCCAGGCGACTGGGAGATCCCACCTCCTTCTCCATCAGCGCGCGTTCCTTTGCACCCAGAGGCCAATCCTCGGGGCACAGCAGCTGCCCGGGGGACACGCCATGGTTGGTGAGTAGTTGCTCGATAGCTCCGCGGTGTTCTGAAGAACCGCAGTGGCTTGCCGTGCTGAGAGCCAATTCCTGCGGAGTGAGGTCCACCCCGGCGGAGAGCATGGCGAGGGCTTGAAGAGGTTTGACAGTGGAGCGGGGATAAACCACAGCGTCAGAATTGCCACCCTCAAGGAGAACTTTTCCGGTGTGATCCACCACGGCAAAAACTCCATGGTGGATCGACTCCACGAGGGAATCTCGAACCAATTCAGCGACAACAACGCCGTCGCCGGATGTGAGCGGGTGGAGACCCACTATTTAGAGCGATTCCAATCCCGCGGCCATAACGGCCACGGCTTCCTCCAGCTGACTATCCGTGATCACCAGGGAGGGTAGGAAACGAAGCACATTTCCAAAGCTCCCGGCAGTGAGGATGAGCACACCCTGCTGGAGGGCATAAGCCTGGAGGGCTTTGGCGATGTCGGCGGAAGGTTTCCCGGTCGCGGGGTCATGGAACTCGATGGCGATCATTGCCCCGATGCCTCGAACGTCTGCGACGTGAGGGAATCGGTTCTTCAGGCCGTCGAGGCCTGACATCAGAGTCTTTTCTATTCTCTTGGCTTCGGCCAGAAGACCAAGTCTTTCCACTTCGGAGAACACCGCGACCACCGCTGCGCAGGAGACCGGGTTGCCCCCAAAAGTCCCACCCAGTCCGCCTGGGTGGGAAGAGTCCATGATCTCCGCGCGCCCCGTAACGGCGGCAATCGGCATTCCGCCACCAATTCCTTTGGCGCTTGTCACCATGTCGGGAACAATGCCGAAGTGGTCGCTGGCAAAGTACGAGCCCGTCCGGGCCATCCCGCTTTGCACTTCATCCGAAACATAGACAATCCCATTGTCGTGACACCACTTGAGGAGTGCGGGGAGGTAGCCCTTTGCTGGGACGATGAAACCCCCTTCACCCTGAATAGGTTCGACCACAAGGCAGGCGATTTGGCTGGCGCCAACGCGCTTTTCCAAATAGGTAATCGTCCGCTCGGCAGCTTCTTCGCCGCTGAGCCCATCGTGGAAGGGCGAGGAGTTAGGTGCATGGTGAACAGATCCTGCTAGCGGACCGAAACCCGTGCCATAGGGGTGCATGTTGTAGTTCATCGCCGAGGTCAAGTTCGTGCGTCCGTGATAGCCGTGGTGCAACACGGCAATTTCTGTCCGACCGGTGTGTTTGCGGGCGATTTTCACAGCATTCTCAACAGCTTCTGCGCCGGAATTCACCAAGACGGATTTTTTCGCAAAATCACCGGGAGTGTGGCGGGCAAGAAGTTCACAGACCTCGATGTAGGGCTCGTAGCCTGCCACCGCGAACAAGGTATGGGTGACTTTGGCGGCCTGCTCAGCGATGGCATCCACCACGGCATCGTTGGTGTGGCCGATGGTCATGACACCGATACCCCCGGTCAAATCCAGGAACTGATTCCCATCTACATCGACAATGATCGCGTCGTGAGCGTGGGCGGCATACACCGGGAAAGTCGCGGACACTCCACCGGACACGGTCGCTTGGCGACGCGCGTGAAGCTTCTGTGATTCGGGCCCGGGGATCTCCGTGATCAGGCGGGGAGACAGCGCACCTGTCTTTGCGGATCGGGAGGAAAGAGTGTCGGTCATAAAGCCCCAGTGTAGACCTGTAGCCTCGAAAAACAGCGGGAGCAAGCCTGGAGGGGAGCGGTCATGCCGGAACATTTTTTTGAGGTATCGGTTCAGTGGACGGGTAACGCGGGAACCGGGACAAGTGGATACAAGGATTACCGCAGAGACAACGAGCTCAGCGCGGGAGGCAAGCAGATCATCGCGGGCTCTGCGGACAAGGCTTTCCATGGCGACCGCAGCCGCTGGAACCCGGAGGAGCTTCTTATTGCTGCCCTTTCGCAGTGTCACATGTTGAGTTTTTTGCACGTGGCATCCGCTGCGGGAGTGGTCGTTCAGTCCTATCACGATGACGCCTCTGGCACCCTTGCCCTGAACGCAGAGGGGGGTGGGAACATGACCGAGGTCACCCTTCGCCCACAGGTGACAATCTCGGCGGGGGACGAAGCTCTGGTTCCCGGTCTTCACGCCAGAGCCAGTGAATTGTGCTTCATCGCAAACTCTGTGAATTTTCCACTGCACCATGAGCCGGTAACCAAGCGAACCCCTTCACATTGAACGCTGGGTCAAGACCTGGCAAGCTAGTGCGGTTGCCTGATCGGCACCGACGCCCCAGAGAGGTCCTTGTGAAACCGGTTAATTCGATTGCCGCTGTTGCCATTCTTGTGGGAGCCCTCGCGGGTTGTGCCGCTGATCCTGTGGAGGTTGCTGAGACCATCTCTTCCTCGCCCACTGGTTCGTGCACCCCCACTGGCGAGCAAATTGAATCCGTCAGTTTTGCGGGTGTGTTTGGTTCCGCCCCGGAGGTAACCTTCGACGCTCCACTTGAAATTTTGTCCACCCAGCGTCTTGTGATTATCAAGGGCGAAGGGCGGCCCGTGGCGAACGGGGACGATCTCGTTATCGACTATTCCCTCTATAACGCGGCCAGCGGAGCACTTATTGAGGAATCCGGGTATGACGAACTCAGCCCAACTGTGTTGAGCTTGGACACCGAGGCCCCTAACTTTGTGGGGGTTTCTCTCACAGCTGCTTGTTCAACCGTGGGCTCCAGGGTTGCCGGACTGATTCCTCCCCTCGAAGCTTTTGGTCTTGATGGAGCGCCAGAGTTTGGTTTGGCAGCCGGAGAATCCCTCCTTTTCGTCATGGATATTATCGAGGTGAAGGCTCCTGCCGAGCCCGTCTTGGACCAGCTTTTGGGCGTGGCAGAGGAAACCCCGGAAGGTTTCCCCACCGTTGAATATGCCGAAACAGGCGAACCCAGCGTCACCATCCCCGAGGGCGATGTCCCTCTCGAGTTTGCTCTTGCCACCGTACTTACTGGCGACGGAGCTGTTGTGGGCGGGGGAGATGTCGTGGTGGTTCATTACCACGGGGTGAACTGGAACACAGGAGAAGTGTTCGACTCCAGCTGGTCCAGGGGCGAGCCGTCAAGTTTCCCCACCGGAGGGGTCATTCCTGGTTTCCGGGACGGACTCGTTGACCAAACCGTCGGGTCGAGGGTCATCATCGTCATTCCACCGGAGCTCGGCTACGGACCCTCCGGCGGAACCGGCGACGGCTCTATCGGTGCAGAAGACACGATTGTCTTTGTCGTCGACATCTTGGGTGTTCAGTAGCCTTTAGGCGACATTTTTACTCAGCCGCTCGATGCGCTCCATGGCGCGCTTGCGGCTGGTGGATTCGCCTCCCAGCACCACTGCGACCAGCCAAAGTAACACCCGGGTCACCGTGATTGCAGGCCACCAGGGCCGGCGAAGGCCCAGCGTTGCTCGGGTTCGCGGGTCGAAGGTGGAGAGGGCCCCAGCGACGAGTATTTGGTAGGGGAGCCTCGTACTCAAGGGCAGGGGAGGCTTCGTAAGGAACCGAAGTGCCTCTGTGACTCGTTCGTCGTGACGCAGTACCGGCTGAAAATCTTCGAGTGCTTGCTCGAGCTCTTTTACAGATTTTGGGGGGTGCGCCATGCCCATCAGAATCCCTGCTTGGGCCCATTCCCTCACATACCTATCTTCGCCTGACTCGCCATCGCTCCCCCCAGGGATTTCGTCTCCCCAGGTTCGATGCGCGCGTAAAAAGGCATCGGTAAAAATAACGTGCACCCAACCCACAAGGTCATCGTCATGGGCGGAATATGCTTTTGCCTTTTTTGCAACCGCTCCGGGTTGGTAATCCCCTTTCACGCGATCGTGGAGCTTGAAAACCCGCGAGCTTTCGGCCTTTACCGTCGCTGTGGCTCCAAATGTGGTGGTCACCACCCAGCGCACGGTGCCCGAGAGTCTGCCCAGTGGGTCACTGGCGTAGCGCGAGTGATCATGAACTCCAGCCATCGCGCCCGGGTGAAGAGTTTGCATGAGAAGTGCCCCCACCCCCGCAGCGATGACGGGAATCCCGCCGTTGACGTGCCACACTGCTGAACCTGGCCCGAAGAACCCGGCGTCCTCGCCGGTGCTCATCTGTTTTACCCAGTCTGGCTCCCCGTTGGGATCCCCCGAAAGCATAGTGAGCATGGTCGAGCGGTAACGCTGTCTGATACCGCGCAGAGACCCAAAATCAGACATATGCACCACCGTGGCAGAGCCGTGCTGAAAGACCGGCTAATACCCTAGGGGGTATAAGATAGAATTATGTCACCTCCCGCCACAGAGCCACAGACCATTGTCATTATCGGCGGCGTCGCGGGCGGAATGTCCACCGCGACCCGTCTGCGTCGGATCAACGAAACAGCCACGATTATTGTGCTGGAACGAGGGGGCGAAGTCTCGTTTGCCAACTGCGGATTGCCCTACCACGTTGGCGGAGTGATTCCTGATCGGGGGTCATTGGTTCTCCAGAAACCCGACCAACTCAAGCGACGATTCAACATTGACGTTCATGTGCGCACCGAGGCAACCGCAATCAACCGTGCCGACAAGACCGTGAGCGCCCTGGATCTCATCACCGGCGAACACCGCGATTTCCCCTACGATGCCCTCGTTTTGAGCCCGGGTTCGACCCCGTTTAGGCCTCCTATTCCGGGGGTGATGGAGGCCCACGTGCTCTGGAACTTGGACGATATGGATGCGCTGATTGCCTCGGCGGAAAAAGCCCGCAGCGCCATTGTGGTGGGCGGGGGTTTCATTGGACTCGAGCTCGCGGAAAACCTGGTGCATCGGGGTCTTCAGACCACCCTTCTTGAAGCATTGCCCCAGCTCATGCCCACGCTCGACGTGGAAATGGCGTGGCCTCTGGTGGAGCGCGCTCGCTTCACAGGCTTGGACGTCAGGCTCAGCGCTGTTGTGACAGAGATTCGTTCCACGGGCGTCACGCTGGGGGATGGGACCACCCTGGGGGCAGACTGTGTTGTCGTCGCGGTGGGAGCCCGGCCCAACACAGAACTTGCGGTGGCGGCGGGACTAAAAATGGGGGAAGCCGGAGGAGTCTGGGTTGATGAGCAGCAGCGCACGTCAGATCCTCACATCTGGGCGGTGGGGGACGTGGCAGAAAAAGCCCGTCCCGATGGCCACAGCCTGGTGCCCCTAGCAGGGCTAGCAAACCGCCATGGACGACTTGCGGCAGATTCCATCATGGGTCGACACGCTGCTGCCGCAACGGCCTATGGAACATCGATCGTGGGGTTTTTTGGTGTTGCCGCCGCTTCGACGGGCTACACCGAGCGAGTGCTGCGCGCTAAGGGCCGCAACATCAGGGTGATCCATACCCATCCGGTCAGCCACGCCGGCTACTATCCCGATGCGAGCCAGCTCGCGATGAAGCTCATCGTTGACCCGGTGACCGATCTCATTCTTGGTGCTCAGGTAGTGGGGGAAGAGGGGGTGGATAAGCGAATCGACGTCATTGCCACCGCGATGTCGGCGGGGCTCAGAGCGACCGACTTGATGGATTTAGAGCTTTCCTATGCCCCGCAGTTTGCCTCGGCAAAGGACCCGGTCAACATGCTGGGCTATGTGAACGAAAACCGTGCGCTGGGGGAACACTCCTTCCAGTGGCACGAAGTGCAGGACACTATCGATGACGGCTGGGTGTTGTTGGATGTTCGCACCGCAGCAGAATATTCCCGGGGAGCGATTCCCGGGTCCGAATTGGTCCCGCTGGACGAACTGCGCGAGCACGTTGAGCGTTTTCGTGGGCAGCGTGTCATCGTGACCTGCCGTGTTGGCCAGCGTGGACACACGGCAGCAAGCATTCTTTCCCAGGAAGACATTGAGGTCGCCAACCTTGATGGTGGCTACCTGACCTGGAATATGGGAATGGCCGCAACCGCATCCCCCACCCCTGTCACCACCTAACCCTGAAGGGCATCACCATGTCAGAAGACACCACCCAGGAATCCAAACTGATTCTCAACCGACTGCGCCGCGCTCAAGGCCAACTAGGCGCTGTCATCTCGATGGTTGAGCAGGGCAAAGATTGTCGCTCCGTCGTGACCCAGCTCAGCGCAGTCTGTGGTGCGCTTGATAAGGCAGGGTTTTCCATCATTGCGACTGCCATGAAGGAATGTGTGAGCGATGATGGCTCGGCCACGAACGAGGGAGACCTCAGCGTGGAAGACTTGGAGAAGCTCTTTCTTAGCCTGTCCTAATTTCGCAGGCCTCGGCTTGTAGGCTTGAACTATGACGACTCAAGTAGCAGTGGTGGGCGCCACCGGCCGCTTGGGGGCGCAGGTGTGTCGCGTGGTTGAATCCATGGAGGACTGGGCTGTTATTGCCCGGCTGGACTCCCAGAGTGACCTGCAAGAAGTGTTGGGGGCGGACGTCGTGGTGGATGTGACTCAACCAGGTGTCTCCGCCACAGTGGTTGACTTTGCTATCGAGCAGGGCTTGCCCATTTTGGTGGGAACCAGTGGCTGGTCTGCCGAGCGCCTCAAAGGTCTTGAGAAAAAAGTTACGGATCACCCTGGCGCGAGCGTGTTTGTGGTTCCCAATTTCTCCCTTGGCGCGACGGTTCAAAACCTTCTTGCCGCTACCGCGGCAGAATTTTTCGATTCGGTGGAAATTGTGGAAACCCACCACGCGGGAAAAGTTGATTCCCCTTCCGGGACCGCCGTTCGTGCAGCGGAAACGATGGCCCGCGTTCGCCGGGACCGCGGTGGCGTACTCGCCCCGCATAGCGAACAAAGTGCTCGCGGGGAACAGGTCCAAGGAATTCCGGTTCACTCCCTGCGACTTCACGGGGTCGTTGCCTCTCAAGACATTGTGTTTGGCGGTGTAGGTGAGACGCTGACGGTGTCCCACCACACTTCTTCGCAGGACGCCTATGCACAAGGGATTGCTGTGTCCCTGCGATACCTCCTGACCCACCCGGGCCTCACCGTGGGTCTCGAACGTGCTCTTGGCGTGAGCGTGCCGTGAATCGACCCCTGCTAGCGGCGGGATTCATGTCGCTGTTGCTGGTGATTTATCTTGCTTTCGCCCTCAACTACGCCTGGATTTTAATAAATGACTCCTCAGCTTTAGCGCAAGCAATGGGTTATGCCCTTGGGCTTCTGCCGCTGCTGGGTGTCTGGGCACTGTTTTCCGAGCTTCGGTTTGGCCAGGCCTCCTCTCGTGTGGCGCGGACGCTCGAGACCAGAGGAAAAATGCCCACCGAGTTTTCTCTCACTCCGAGCGGTCGAGCCGATCGAACCACTGCAGAAGAGCTGTTCCCCGCGTTTGCGCGAGCCGTGGAGGACGAGCCTGAGTCGTGGGAGATGTGGATGCGTTTGGGCATCGCCTATGACGCGTGCGGTGACCGGCGCCGAGCTCGTTGGGCTATCCGGCGCGCTATCGCCATCGAAAAGTCGGGAGCCTAGGAATCCACCAGGCGCTCGATTGCTTCTTCGACGGTCCCGTCATCGAAGTTAAAGCCAAGATTCTCAAGCTCGGTGGAATGAATTTTTTGGGAGGTCAGCAGGAGCGATTCGCCGCCTTCTCCCATTAACCAGGAAATGAACACCCGGGGTAGTCCCAGCCAGTGCGGACGGCGCATCGCTCTAGCGAGCGTCCTGGTGAGGGTGTTCGCACGAGCGGGTGTGGGTCCTACGAGGTTATATATCCCGGAGGCCGATGCATGGCTAACCAGGAAGGCCAGGGCTCGTATTTCATCATGCAGGCTGATCCAGGGCCACCATTGTGTTCCCGGCCCAATCGGACCGGCAACACCGAGCGATGTTTGTAGCATCAAGGGCGCCATGGCGCCGCCTTTCCCTACAACCAGTCCGGTTCTACCGAGGATAACTCTCGTCTTGGGTGTTGAAGCTTGAGAGGTTTCGTCCTCCCAAGCGATGACGACATCCGCGAGAAAACCTGTTCCAGCGGTGCTCTTCTCGTCCAGTTCTTCTGTGCCTCTCTCGCCGTAAAACCCCACAGCGCTGCCCTGAACGAAAGCTCGCGGCGGTGTCCGCGAGCCAGCGATCGCTCCTGCCAAGGTGCGCGTGGTTTCTCGTCGTGAGGACGCAATGAGGGCTTTGTGTTTCTTGGTCCAGGGGATTTTTCCAATCGATGCGCCAGCAAGATTGACCACAACATCGACCGTGTTGATAATTCCAGAGTCAATAGTCCCCCTGTGTGGGTCCCACTGATGTTCTGTCGGGGAGCGCGGTTCACGTCTGACCAGAGTGTGAAGGTGGTGACCTTGCTGCGCCAGCAGAGCCTTGAGGGGCTCTCCGATCATTCCGCTTGCGCCTGCAAGCAGGATGGTGAGGGACTCGTGGGGCAAGGGATTAGCGCAGTGTGGCTTCGAGGGTTATGGGGATTCCCGAAAGCGCTTGTGAGATGGGGCAACCGGTTTTTGCTTCTTCCGCAAACACAGCAAAGGCTGCTTCATCAAGCCCCGGAACACTCGCGATCACCAGCAAATGGGATCCCGTCACCCCTTCGCCGGGAACAAAAGTCACGGCAGCCGTGACCTCTAGGGATTCCGGAGGAGTTCCTGCTCCCGAGAGAGCGTGAGAAAGGGCCATCGAGTAGCACGCGGAGTGCGCAGCACCCAAGAGTTCTTCGGGGTTAGTTTTTCCCGACTGGCCTTCGCTCCTGGCTGCCCAGGTGACGTCGAAGGAAGTCGCGCCTGAGGAGATCAAAGCGGTACTACCGCTGCCCTCCACAAGTGACCCGTGCCAGGTGGTTCGTGATTCGCTGGTTACCGCCATGAGGTGCTCCTTTGTCCAATGCTCTAATGGAACCACGTTCTGGCTGTCAATGCGAGAGTTTCACACGCCATTCACATTCACGCCGAAGCGCCCTTGACCCACCGGGCACGCACCAGCAGCGCATGAAGCTCACATCCCAGACATAGTCCAAAGACCGAATTGAGGAAAGCCGCGAGGAAAGCAGCGGAAGCAGACACCACCAACCCATAGGGAACTCCCGCGAGGTGAAGGATGACCCCTGCCAGGCTGACCAGAAACCCTACGAGCTGAGCGAAGGTGGGGGGCTCGGGTGGTTCGAGAAAGCTTGGCGCAGCAAGCCTGGGCTTAACCCAGGTGGCGAAAAGAATTCCGTAGGGGTGAGCTTTTATTCCTGCAAACGCTCCCCAGGCGAACAGGGCGGTCAGGAGTGCTAGAAGGATGAACGCGGGTTCCCCGGCGCGATCAACAATGCCGCCTTGAGCCAGGGGTGTTTGAAGCCCTAAGCCAATGGTGACCAGCATCAGGGTCGCGGTAATCCCAGCGCCGAAGCGCGGACCTCGCGGGTCGATGCCGCCAGAGTTAGATGAGGTAGCCATCAGAGTGAGCCTTTCGGTATTCCAGGGCGTGTGTGACTTCTTCTGTCACCGCAGCCAGGGTTGATGCCCCGCGGATTCGGGAATGCAGGTGACCTGTGGGCGTCACCAGCAAGGTAGTAGGGGTTTGGCTAATCCGGAGTTTCTTGGTGAGTTCCGGGTAGTCGGTGATATCGATTTCGCGGTGCGAAACTCCGGGTGTGGCCTGCGAGATTTGGCCAAGAATTTTTCTCATTGCTGCGCAGTAGGAGCAATAGGGACCAGAAAATTGAAGGAGGGTGAGGGTTGCCGTGGTGTCGATCAACTCGAGAGGAACATCAGCGGGGAGGGCCGTGCTCGGATGGCGGGTCACACGCCCCTGATTGCCTTTCCACCATAGGCCCGCGAGGGTCGCCAGAAACACCAAAGTGAGCAGGGTCAAAAAAATGGCAGAAAGATTCATGGATTTTTCACACTAGGGCCTTTGCCCTGGACCACGCCAGGAAATGACGAAGCGTTACGTGGGGCCAGCGATAAGCTTTCGTTGCTGAGCGAGGGGATTACAGGGTGGGTACCGAAGAGATTGAGTTTCGTTCCGACGTCACCGTCGAATTGGTTCGTCACAGCGCGAGCGATGCTGACGTGCTCTTTGCCGCTCGAGTCAGCACGCAGGGCGAGCAAACCCTCACTGCTGCGTCATCCGGGCAAGCAGCTGGCGAGCGCGATCGGGGACTGATTAACTATCTGATGCGCGATCGGCACGGGTCGCCGTTTGAGCACAATTCCCTGACCTACTACGTCCAGGCGCCCATTTTCGTGTTCCGCGAATTCATGCGCCACCGCATCGCCTCCTATAACGAAGAAAGCGGACGTTACCGTGAACTGCGCCCCGTCTTCTATGTTCCCGGCCCCGAGCGCAAGTTGATTCAGGTCGGCAAACCTGGCGCCTACGACTTTGAAGACGGAACGCCTGAGCAGACGGCACTCGTTCAGTCGGAAATCAAAGAGGTTTGTCGGAGTGCGTATGAGAGCTATCAGCGGATGCTTCAGGCAGGGGTGGCGCGAGAGGTAGCCCGTGCGGTGCTGCCCGTCACGCTGTACTCCAGCATGTACGTCACGATGAATTCACGCAGTCTGATGAACTTCTTGAGCTTACGCACTAAGCGAGAGGGAACCCACTTTCCCTCGTTCCCCCAGCGTGAAATTGAGATGGTTGCGGACAAAATGGAGGAACTGTGGGCACCGTTGATGCCGTTGACCTCGGACACGTTCAGCGCCAACGGTCGGGTTGCGCCCTAAAGGGTGCACCACAGAGCCAGTAACGCTAGCCTTGAACAGTGGTAGAACATAATCCTTTTGGCCAAGTCCTCGTGGCGATGGTCACCCCCATGACACTCGAGGGCGAGGTGGATTGGCCAGGAGTTGAATCCCTCATGGATTCATTGATTTCCCGCGGCGCAGATGGACTTGTCGTCACGGGGACCACCGGAGAGACCAGCACCCTGACCGATGCCGAAAAAATCAGGCTTGTCACCACGGGAAAATCTGTTGCCGCAGGGCGCGCAAAAATTATCACCGGCGGTGGGTCTAACGAAACTGCCCACGCCATTGAGTTGTACAAAGCCAGCGAAAAAGCGGGCGCCGATGGCGTGATGGTGGTCACTCCGTATTACAACAAACCCACCCAAGCGGGCGTGCTAACCCATTTTCGCTTGATTGCTGATGCCACCGAGTTGCCGATGTTGATGTATGACATCCCTGGCCGCTCTGGGATCCAGATCACCTACGAGACGATTTTGCGGGCTGCGAAGCACCCGAACATTGTGGCTGTCAAAGATGCGAAAGGCGATCTTGCTGAAGTGTCGAGGGTCATGAACCAGACAGACCTGCTGTATTTCGCAGGCGATGACGCCAACGCCCTTCCGACCCTGGCCATTGGGGGAACGGGACTCATTGGTGTCACCGCCAACATTGCGCCTGAGCCGTACCGGATCATGGTGGATGCGGTCAATGCGGGAAAACTTGCAGAAGCCACCGAGCAGCACAAGTCACTGGAGCCTCTGGTTCGGGCCACCATGACTCACGTGCCGGGAACGGTGGCGGTGAAATACATTCTTCACGGTCTTGGTCGGATATCTTCGCCCAGGGTGCGCTTGCCCCTGGTAGGCCCGGAAGAAGCTGAAGCTGCCGAAATAGAAGCAGACATCGACTTGGTGGAAACCGTGCCAGGTGTCGACTTCTCCAACTTCCGTCCCGACCGCAATGCTGCCGCTGGTGGCGCGTTGCCCAAGGTCGCCGGAACAACCCGATAAGGCTGTATGCCCCAACCACTTCTTGACCCTCCACCGCTGAATCCTGGCACGCTGCGCATTGTTCCTCTCGGAGGGATAGGCGAAATCGGTCGGAACATGACCGTCTTTGAAATTGACGGCAAGCTCCTGATCATCGACTGCGGGGTGCTCTTCCCCGAAGAGACACAGCCGGGTGTTGACCTGATTTTGCCTGATTTCGAGTCGATCAGGCATCGCCTGGAGGACATCGTGGCCGTTGTTCTGACTCACGGTCACGAAGACCACATTGGTGCTGTTCCTTATTTGCTGAAGCTTCGGGGAGATATCCCCCTGCTGGGGTCCACCCTCACGCTGGCTTTGATTGAAGCGAAGCTGAAAGAGCACCGGATTGCCCCCCTGACCTTGGAGGTCAGTGAGGGAGGACGCGAGAAGCTGGGACCGTTTGACGTGGAATTTGTGGCCGTCAACCACTCGATTCCTGATGCGCTTGCGGTCATGGTCCGCACGAGTGCGGGCAGCATCCTTCACACCGGGGATTTCAAAATGGACCAGCTTCCCCTGGATGGCAGGCTGACCGACCTTCGCGCCTTTGCGAGGCTAGGCGAAGAGGGCGTTGACCTTTTCATGGTGGACTCAACAAACGCTGATGTTCCAGGATTTACCCCCCGGGAAGCGGATATCGGGCCCGTTCTGGAGCAAATCATTCACCGTGCACCTCGTCGGGTGATCGTGGCAAGTTTCGCCTCCCACATTCATCGAGTGCAGCAAGTGATCGATGCCGCTGTGTCAAGCAACCGTCGCGTTGCTCTGGTCGGACGCTCCATGGTGCGCAATATGGGGATTGCCCACGAATTGGGATACCTGAAAGTCCCCGAGGGTGTCTTGATCGATGCGAAAAAGGCTCCAGATATGCCCGATGAGAAAGTGCTCTATATGAGCACGGGGTCTCAGGGAGAACCCATGGCGGGGCTTTCTCGGATGGCTAATCGTGAACACCCGACGATTGAAATCGGTCCAGGCGACACCGTCATCCTGGCTTCGAGTTTGATTCCTGGCAACGAGAATGCTGTCTATCGCGTCATCAACGGACTGATTGATTTAGGGGCCAATGTGGTCCACAAGGCAAACGCAAAAGTCCACGTGTCCGGACACGCGGCGGCGGGCGAACTTCTTTACTGCTACAACATTGTGAAGCCCAGGCAGGTGATGCCCATCCACGGAGAAGCGCGTCATTTGCGGGCCAACGCAGAAATCGCCAGGGAGTCTGGTGTCCCCGCCGACAGCACGCTTGTGGGAGAAAACGGCAGTGTGATTGACATGACCGATGGTGTTGCGACCCTGACGGGGCAACTGGATATTGGGTTCGTTTATGTGGACGGTTCCACCGTGGGGGAAATCACCGAAGCAGACCTGAAAGATCGAAGGATTCTGGCGGAAGAGGGATTCATTTCCATCTTCATCGCTATCGATACCCAAACCGGTGCGATTATCGTGGGGCCAGAGATTCATGCCCGGGGTTTCGCACCCGATGATGCCGTGTTTGATGATGTTCGCCCGGCGATTATCAAGGCGCTGGAAGAAGCCTCGAAGAATGGCACCCGAGACACCCAAGCCTTCCAGCAAGTGGTTCGCCGCACCGTGGGCCGCTGGGTGAACACCCAGCACCGTCGTCGCCCCATGATTGTTCCTGTGGTGATCGAGGCCTAGAAAGATGGCTGTGGATGACCGCATTCCCTTGCCCGATGCGGCTGAACTCGAGGTGGTCATCGCTGTTCCTGAAGGGCCTGGGCCGTTTCCCGTCGTAACAGCTGTTCACGAGGCCTTTGGGATTGATGAATCTATGCGAGGTTATCCTCGATTTCTTCGCGTTCGGGCAGGATTATGGGCCCTGTCTCTAGAGCCAAGTCACCCTGCACCACCACGTCGCTCGTCCGGGCGGTCTGGGCAATCACAATTCCCATCAACACTACCGAGGCGCCAAGGATTTGACTCAAGCTCAATGCTTCATGGAGCCATAACCAGGCGGCGATGAAGGCAAAAGCAATTTCGCTGGTCGCGATGATGCCCGCCACCGTGGCAGAGAGACGCTTGAGGGCGCTGAGCGAGAGGAGGAAAGGGGCGAAAGAACCCAGCGTCATATTCCACACGATGAACACCCATATCGGAAGGCTGGCACTCTCGGCCGATGAGCTGAGAGGGACGAGAGCAGTGAAAGTGTCGGGTGTGAAATTCCACCAGCCCGAAAACGGTGCCCAGAAGATGCTGGCGACGGTCATGGTCCAAAACGACAGGGCAAGAGGGGAAATCGTTTGCAACTGTTTTTCTCCGACTAGGAAGTAGGTCGCAAGACAGATTGCGGCACCCAGTCCCCACAACACTCCGACCGGATTGAGGGTGCTGGCCCAAATTTCGGCAACCACCACGAGGCCCACCAAAACGCAGGCAATGGCAATCCACAAGCGCTGGTGGACTTTTTCCTTGAAGAAGAAAAAGGCGACAAGGGCGACGATAAGTACCGCGAGGTATTCCAACAGCAGAGCAATCCCTACCGGCAGGAGGGCAATGGCAAAGGCGTAGGTGGCCTGGAGCATGGCGACACCGACGATTCCTAGAACCGCGATGACAGGCCACTGACGCATCGGTACCCGAAATGATTTCCGGTCCAGGACGAGAAGAATGACCCCGGAAATCACCGCAGCGCCCAGCACTCGCATCTGAGTCAGCTGTATTGCTGTGAATCCGGACTCGATGACGACTTTGCTCACAGAGCCATTTGCCCCAAAAAGCACCGCTGCGAGGAGAGCGTAAAAGTAGCCCATCACTGCCCTGTTTCGGGCACGGGACCGTCGGCGAGAGAGGCTGGCACAGGATAAGCGTAGGGGGTGAAATGACGATTGGGCGACCAATCTTGAGTGGCTGGGGTTGTGGCCTTCACAGCCCGCTCCCGTAGGGTAAAAAGCATGAAAACTTACGTGCTCGCTGGAGGTTGCTTTTGGTGTCTTGATGCTGCGTATCGGGTGCTCCGAGGTGTGAGTGATGTTGTATCGGGCTACACCGGAGGGGAAGGCGCCAATCCCACCTACGAAGCCATCTGCACCGGGACGACGGGTCACGCGGAAGCCGTTGCGGTCACCTTTGATCCCAACGTGATTCCCTCTGATGTTATTTTGGATGCGTTTTTCACCATGCACGATCCCCGCCAGTCGGACCGGCAAGGCAACGATGTTGGAACCCAATACCGCTCGGCAATGTTCTACCGTGACGAGGAAGACAGGGCACTGTTCGAGGCCGCCAGGGTGAGAGCCGACCACACCTGGGACGGCGGAGTCGTCACTGAAGTCACCCCGCTCGAAGAGTTTTATGACGCCGAGGAATATCACCAAGACTTTTTCGGAAAGAATCCTTTCCAGGGCTATTGCCTCGCCGTTGCTGTCCCGAAAGTCTCAAAGGTAAGGGCAAGCTTCTCCGCATACCTCCTGCCGGTCTAGTTGTCCACAGCCCTAGTTTTCCGAGCGGTGTCCGCTAAGACTGTGAGTCGCGGACACTTCGTCCCGGTGAAACGGCACAGTAACCCCAAGTCGCATCGCGGTTCGGGGGATGCAGCCCATACCTAACCTTCCCCGGCCAGGAAGGACACATCATGAGCGATCAGCTCACCTTGACCGGGTTGGTAGCCACCACACCCCGGCACATCGTCACCTCTGAAGGGCTTGCGATCACGAGCTTTCGGCTCGCGTCCCAGCAGCGAAAGTATGACCGTCAGAGCAACTCATGGGCGGATGGCGAAACGAATTGGTATACGGTCACTGCTTTTCGGGACCTTGCTGTGAATGCTTCTCAGTCGCTGAACAAGGGCGACCGCATTGTGACGGCAGGTCGAGTGAAAGTTCGAGACTGGACAACCGAGGATCGAACAGGCACCTCCATTGAGGTCGAGGCCGACACGCTCGGTCACGACCTTTTCTGGGGCACGAGTCAATACAAAAAAGTCGCTCGTAGGCACGCCGACGAAGAGTCGGGTCCTGACGACGAAACGCTCTAGACCCTTCGATCTTTGTGGACACGGCTCGCCCTCGCCGTGTCCACAAAGTCGGCGGGGCGCTGCGGGTAAAGTCCCTAAACTAGGGGGCTATGGCTGAATTCATCTACACAATGGTCCGTGCCCGCAAAGCGGTGGGCGAGAAGCTCATCCTTGACGATGTCACGATGTCTTTTTTCCCCGGTGCAAAAATCGGTATGGTCGGCCCAAACGGGGCTGGAAAGTCGACCATTCTCAAGATTATGGCTGGGCTCGACACCCCCAGCAATGGTGATGCAGCTCTGACGCCTGGCTACACCGTCGGCATCCTCATGCAGGAGCCCGTGCTGGATGAGACCAAAAATGTTCTTGAGAACGTCCGTGATGGAGTTCGCGAGATTCACGGCAAGGTTCAGCGTTTCAATGAAATTTCCGCAGCAATGTCCGATCCTGACGCAGACTTCGACTCGCTCTTGGCGGAGATGGGAACCTTGCAGGAAGCGATTGATGCAGCGGACGCCTGGGACTTAGATTCGCAGTTGGAGCAGGCCATGGATGCCCTGCGATGTCCACCCTCTGACGCTGACATTACTCATCTCTCCGGGGGAGAGAAGCGCAGAGTGGCGCTGTGTAAATTACTGCTGGAAAAGCCTGACTTGCTGCTGCTTGATGAGCCCACAAACCACCTCGATGCCGAGAGCGTTCTGTGGCTGGAGCAGCACTTGTCAAAGTATCCCGGTGCGGTTATCGCCATCACACACGATAGGTATTTCCTCGACCACGTCGCGGAATGGATTGCCGAAGTTGACCGCGGTCGCCTTTACCCCTACGAAGGAAACTATTCGACCTATCTGGAAAAGAAGGGCGAACGTCTTCAAGTTCAGGGCAAGAAGGACCAGAAGTTAGCCAAGCGTTTGGCTGATGAGCTTGAGTGGGTCCGCTCGAATGCCAAAGGGCGCCAAGCAAAGTCCAAGGCTCGGCTCGCCCGGTATGAAGAGATGGCGGAAGAGGCCGATAGAACCAAGAAGCTCGACTTTGAAGAGATTCAAATTCCCCCCGGGCCAAGGCTTGGTCAGCAAGTCCTTGAAGCCAAGAAGATTAAAAAGGGTTTCGGCGATCGTGTTCTGATCGATGACCTCAGCTTCTCCCTTCCGCGCAACGGGATAGTCGGAATCATTGGACCCAACGGGGTGGGAAAGTCCACCCTGTTTAAGACCATTGTGGGGCTTGAATCACTTGACGACGGCGAATTGATCGTCGGAGAATCGGTGAAGCTCTCCTATGTCGACCAAGAGCGTGGCGGTATTGACCCTTCCAAGACTCTGTGGGAGGTCGTTTCTGACGGCCTGGATGTCATTCAGGTAGGCAAGGTGGAGATCCCTTCCCGCGCCTACGTATCTACTTTTGGATTTAAAGGCCCCGATCAGCAGAAGAAGGCGGGGATTCTTTCTGGTGGCGAACGCAACCGTTTGAACCTGGCACTCACACTCAAGCAGGGGGGGAACCTCCTCCTTCTCGATGAGCCCACCAACGACTTGGATGTGGAGACACTCTCCAGCCTGGAGAACGCACTCCTCGAGTTCCCCGGCTGCGCGGTGGTGATTACCCACGACCGGTGGTTCCTGGACCGTATCGCCACACACATCCTGGCCTATGAGGGAACCGAAGAAAACCCCGGGAACTGGTACTGGTTTGAGGGAAACTTTGAGTCCTATGAGGAAAATAAGATCGAACGGTTAGGAGCGGATGCGGCTGCGCCACATCGGTCGACCTATCGCAAGCTCACGAGGGATTAGGAACGCGGACCATTCCCTCCTGGGCAACGGAGGCAACGAGCGTTCCGTCCTGAGAAAAGATGCGACCAAGGGAAAGCCCTCGGCCACCAATGGCCGAGGGAGATTCTTGGGCATAGAGGAACCACTCATCGGCTCGAGCCTCACGGTGCCACCACATCGCGTGATCCAGACTGGCAATTTTTAGCCCCGGCGTCGACCAGTTCATCCCGTGGGCGCGCATGACTGGTTCAAGGATGCTGAAATCACTCGCGTAAGCAAAGGCTGCGCGGTGAAGGTTTGGTTCATCAGGGATCGGGCCAAGACACTTCATCCACACCGCTTGAGTAGGAGATGGCTCTCCCTCCGAAGTGATGTAGAGCGAAGACGGTACGTGGCGAAGATCGAAGGCTCGAGTCTTTGCCCACACATCAGCAATGGGGTGGCCGATGGACCGCAGCACTTCTTGGGCACTCGGTAGAGAATCAGGGTCAGGAATACCCGTGGGCATCAGGGTCTGGTGGTCCACTCCTGGGTCTTCATCCTGAAAGGAGGCAATCATGGAGAAAATTGGCTGGCCTTTTTGGTAAGCCTGTGCTCGCCTAGTGGAAAACGAGCGGCCATCGTGGATGCGGTCGACGGCAAAAGTTATATCTTCGGTGATGTCACCGGGGCGCAGAAAATATCCGTGGAGGGAGTGAATGGCGCGGTCATCATCAACCGTATGCATGGCAGCCCGCGCGGCTTGAGCCATGACTTGACCGCCAAATACTCGCCCGTGGGGTTGCCATTGGCTGGGAGCGGTGAAAATGTCTTCTTTCGTCCTTGCCCGCGACGCCGTCAAGGTCAGAGCACCCAGCATGCTCTCTACGGGGTCTTGGGGTTCGTCTAATGCTTCAGAAGTGTCCATCGGTTGTAGTTTAGAGAACACCATGGCAACGACCTTAACTTTTTCCTCCACGGAGGCTCTCGCCGACCTGCGAACATTCCTTCAACGCGCGGGTCGGGTGAATAACTCTTCTGCACGGGTCATTGCGGGGGAGGGGTTCCTCCAGGTGTATGTCGGCATCCTCGTTCCCCGGGGGCTGCTCGATCGCACCCCGACGGTTTTAGGACTCCGGGTGAGCGCCTTGGCTGATGCTGTGCAGGAAGACACCATTGTCCCCATGGAGGCTTTCATCCACCGCCTCGGTGTTGCAGCAGAAGCGCGCCTTGCCACAGTGACGCTTCCAGCCTCAGTGCCGTCGTTGGCATGGGCTGCGATTACTCCTCCTAGAGAGCATTGGCACCACCGCAAAAGCGTTTCTGCAAAATACCTTCAGGCCGCCGCCCAACAGGGAATCGCTCG